>CENS01009133.1_pt1 | contig 20230 bp, 24 predicted proteins | sample 530201 | NCBI WGS metagenome assembly CENS01 (sample SAMEA2619747, study PRJEB7988) | marine metagenome | biome: marine biome (ENVO:00000447); feature: surface water layer (ENVO:00002042); material: "saline water (ENVO:00002010), including plankton (ENVO:xxxxxxxx)" | depth 5 m | reverse complement strand
AGAGGAATATCAATTTCTTTAGCCATTAAAAATGTTCCTCTGTATCATTAGCTTCTTCAGCTTCTGGTGTCTCTTCAGCTTCTTGTGCAATTTCTACTCGAAGCATATTAATAAACCCTGCCCTAGAAACATTCAATCTTTCTAGTCCATATTGAGCATCGTTTACATCTTTATTCAAAATTTGAATTTGAGTAGTGTAGTACTGTCCTTTTTCGGAAAGTTCTTCAATAATATATTTTTCCCCATCCAAAGTAATTGCGGGACGGGGATCGGTTTCTTCAACTTCAGTCATAATAAATCCTATTTAAATATGTCTTGCCAATTACCTGTAGTACTCGCCCGAGCATACTCTGTGGCACGATTTTCAAAAAAGTTAGTGTGCTCTACCCCATTCAACATATAGTCGAGCCAAGGCAAAGGATTATTTTCACTTCCAAAAATCTTTTTCATACCTAATCCAAGAAGTCTTCTATCCGCAATATATCGGATATACTCTTTTACTTCTTCAGGAGTAAGATCAGGAATAGAAGCACCTTGGAAACATAGATCAATAAATGCATCTTCTAGTTCAACAGTACGTTCTGCTGCACAGTAGATTTCATATTTAAGATCATCAGTCCAAAGCTCTGGGTGTTCTTGAATAAAGGTACGGAAAAGTTGAGACATTCCTTCTACATGAAGGGTTTCATCTCGCACAGACCAAGTTACAATTTGGCCCATTCCTTTCATAAGATTATGTCTTGGAAAGTTTAATAAAATTGCAAAACTACTAAATAGCTGTACTCCTTCTGTAAAGCCAGAATAAATTGCCATTGTTTTTGCAATATTCATTGGAGTATCCATACCAAAATGGGATAGATACTCATGTTTATCCATCATTTCTTTATGCTCAAAGAATTTCTGGTATTCATCATCACCAAACCCAAGAGTTTCTAGTAACAAAGAATATGCTTCTTGATGTACTGCCTCCATTGCTGCAAAAGCAGACAACATCATTCTTACTTCAGGCTGTTTAAATGTTGGTAGGTAATGCGTAGCATACCCACAACAAACATCTACATCTGCCTGAGTAAAAAACCTAAAAATTTGATTAATAAGTCTACGATTCTCAGGAGTCAACTTATCACGATAATCCCGAAGATCATCAGCAAGATTGACTTCATCCGGAAGCCAATGCATATGCTGTTGAGTTTTATAGTGTTCATAAGCCCAAGGATAATTAAAGGGCTTGTAGTACTCTCTTTCATGTAATAAATTCATTTTTTATCCTTCACACGCTAAACACGCGCCTTCGTCAATGCTATCAAATATGTATTGACGTAATGCTTCATCAGATACTTTTTCAGCTCTCTTATATGCTTCGCTACGAAGATAGTAGAGAGTTTTTACTTTCTTCTTCCATGCCATCATATGTATACCATGCAATTCTTGTTTAGACACATTGGCAGGAAAGAATACATTTAGAGATTGACTTTGACAGATATATTGCTGTCGATCCGCCGCAAGATCAATAACCCATCTTTGGTCAATCTCAACGGCTGTTTTAAATACATCTTTTGTCCAATCGTCCAAAAATTCCAAATGCTGTACTGAGCCGCCGTTTGTAATAATTCCTTTCCATACTTCATCTGTATCTTCTCCCATCTCTTGAAGAATATGCTCTAGATATTCGTTCTTTTGTAAACTGGATCCGGATTTAGTTTTCTGAGTAAACGCATTAGCACGGTAAGGCTCAATACTAGGACTAGTGTTACCACAAATAATGGAACTGCTAGCATTAGGAGCAACAGCCAGCAAATGAACATTACGAATTCCATAACCAACTGCATCAGGCGCTTCACCGCGCGTATTAGCCAATTCACGAGTTGCACTTTCTGCCTCCGATTTTATATGTTTAAACATTCTCATGTTTGCACTCTTTGCCATTATACCTTCAAATGGCTGACCATGTCTTTGCAGATAAGCGTGAAACCCCATTGCGCCTAGTCCAATACTTCTTTCTTGCATGGCACTATACGCAGCTCTCCATAGTTCTTGAGGAGCTTTATCAATAAAGTATGTTAGTACGTTATCTAACATTGCAACAAGATCAGGAATAAAAAGAGGGTCATGTTGCCACTCATCAAACTCCTCCAAATTCACGCTAGACAAACAACATACTGCTGTACGATCTTCATTTGTAGCAAGAGTAATTTCACTACATAGATTTGAGTGATTTACTTGCATTCCTTTCTCTTTTTGACAGTCGGGCAAAGCGTCCTGAACTGTATCCCCAAACATAATATAGGGCTCACCAGTTTCTACACGATTTTGAATAAGTTTTACCCAAAGTGTTTTTGCTGATACAGTTTTTACAACTCTACCCGAATTTGGATCTTTCAACTGCCAGCTATCATCAAACCCTTCTTCTCTAGTGGCTCCTTCTATAAGCTGCATGAAATCGTCAGAAACAATAACACCGTGGTGCAGGTTAGTAGACTTACGATTAATATCGCCTCCAGTCGGTTTTCTAACATCTAAAAACTCCTCTATTTCTGGGTGGGACATATCAAGATATGCTGCATAACTGCCTCGACGTGTAACACCTTGACTAAAAGCAAGCATTTCGGCGTCTACAACTTTCATAAAAGGAATTACTCCTGTGCTTTCAGAGCCATTAGAAGTTTTACTTCCTACACTACGAATATTATTCCAGCATCCTCCTACTCCTCCTCCTACACTACTAAGAAAAGCATTTTCTGTATAGTGATTAGTAATTCCTTGCCTGCTATCTTCTACATAGTTTAAAAAACAACTAATTGGCAGGCCACGAGTAGTGCCACCATTTGAAAGTATCGGGGTGCTAAACATAAACCAAAGTTTACTAGCATAATCATACAATCGTTGTGCGTGTGCTTCATCATTTGCAAAAGCTCCTGCTGCACGTGCAAACGCATCTTGAGGAGAAAGTTCTCCATCAATCATATATCTATCTTCCAAAGTTTTTTTACTAAACTCTGATAGATAAGCGTCTCGATTATAATCGACAACTACATTAAAGCCCATCCAACATTCTCCCTTGTATATCCTTAAAATTTGTTACACCTAATGCATCATCACAGTAAGTTAATAAGTCCATCAACTCATAGTTTTTAAGAATCTGCTCTGGATTTTCATTCAATCCTTGTATAAATTTATATTTACTATTTATTGGTACAGCTTCGTAAATATCATATGCACTACCATATGCTTTTACAAGGCTTACCGCACGTTTTGGACCAATTCCAGGAAATCCAGCTACATTATCGCCTTTATCCCCCATTAAACATTTCACAGAGATATACTGTTCGGGAGTACAGTCATAGTGACTGCTCCAATTTTCTAGCGTGACTTCCTTCCTCGTCACATAAGAAAATCTACTTACACCCTCTTGTATTAATAGATCCCAGTCTCGGTCACTTGATATAAGCCAAATATTTCCTAATTGATATTTATCCTTATACTTTACTAGATGTCCTGCGACATCGTCTGCTTCTACACCTTTATAGCGAAGAACTGTATACCCACTCTCTTCCATTACCTCAAGACTGGCTTCAAACTCTTCAAAAAACTCTTCAAATGCTATTCGTTCTTCTTCCGTTTGTTCTGCAAATTTTTCTTTTCTATTTTGTTTATAGTCCTTACTAATTATCTTTCGATAAGAAGAGGAGCCCCAATCTGCAGCAATAATTATTCTATCTGTATCGTATGACTTTGCTAGACTTTGAACAGTGCCTTCAAATTCGTAACGAAAATCTGATCTTCCTTGGTGCTTCCATCGAAAGGCCAAATTCAAAGCGTCAACAATTAGACTAGAGTAGGGAGAATCTTCCTCAAATAGCTTATCTTCAAAACTAAATGCCATTATAAAAACTCCGGATTTTCATTTTTTAACCACTCATCTGCAACCATTACGTAACATCCTAAAAAATTTATATCAATCCATAAAGAAAAATTTTCAGGCTTATCGGCTGTAACTACAAAAATAGGGGATCTATTATACTTAAAGAAAAGTAAGGCTTCTTGGTTCCCCTGAGCCGCTTGTAAATTTAATTTAGTCCACCAGCGAATAAGATTGTTAGTTTTTGGAGCAGTAAAAATTTTATCAGTAAGAGGAGAATCTGCATAGTTTTTTACTTCTATACAATACTTATTCTTTTCATGCGGTATATATAAATCTCCTTTTAGATACTCTAAAGCTCCAGAATTAGGAACTCTTTCAAACTGTAGATTTGTGTACTCGCGCAATAAATCTCTGACTAAATATTCTCCTCTGGCTCCTTTCGCTCTACTGTCCACCATGATTGAATTCTTCTAGTACTTGGAATTTTTCTTGAGCTTCTGCAAGTATTGCAATCTGTGAGTCAATTGCGGCGACTATGTCTGGGTGCTCTCCAATACCAACTGGGCTTTCCAGATAAATCTCTATATTTGCCTGTGCCTCTTTCATTGCCCCGAAGTACTTCGCCTTCAAAGCTTCCATTATCACTTCTCTCATTTTCCTCCTCCTGTAGTAACCATTGTTGTCTTCTACCAGACGCTAGTCTATTTAGTACTCTAGTTTGCTGACGTTGTCGCATTTAATAACCTCTATTTTCTCAAGCAGTGGATGACTCCATCCGTGACTAACAATATAAGTATTTAGATCTTCTTGAAGAAGAACTTCTACTATTTTTTCTCGACCTGTTTCGTCAAGAACGTTGATAACCTCATCCAGAAATAGTACATTTATCCTGGATTTGGAAATACTACTCATTAGCTTTCGAATTGCAACTAGTGTTGCTGTGTTAACCCGGGCTAACTCTCCACTCGAAAGCGCAAGAATGTCTACAACATTTCCATTGTCAGTGACTTGTACATTTAACTTATCATTTGTTACTACAAATTCAAGTGTAAATCTACCGTCTGAAAGTTCTGCTAGATAGTGGTTTGCGAGTTCTTCTAACTCTTTTACAAGATTTTCGATCTTGTATGCAACTAAACCATTTGTACTAAAAGACTTTTTTAGTACTTCTAGATTTGATGAAAGCTCTCCTATACTCTTTAACTTTTCGTGTGCTTTTTCAAGTTGAGCGCAAAATTCATCAGTTTGTTCTTGTATTACTTGGATTCTGGTGTTGTGTTTTGTTCGCTGCTCATTTTCTTTTGCGATACGTTCCACTTCGCTTTTTCTTCTGCCCAAGTCATCTCGTACTCGAGCCAAGCGCTTTTCCAACTCGTTTTTATCCAAGAGGGCCACTGGGAGACTTCTGTCGATACTTCGATACAAGTCTTCCCAATCCCTTTCAATTTTTCGAGCACTATCGTACTCTCGATTGTTTCGTTTAATTTCTGATATTCTTCTTTCAATTTCATCTTGTTTTTCTCTCGCCTCTGCAACCTTTTTCGATTCCTCCAGGAGGAGGGCTTGTTTAAAGTCAGAGTCTACTGTCTGTTCACACGTAGGACAGTGATCTCCGAGTTTGTTGAGTTTTTCTAGTAATTTTTTAGACCCCGCTACGACCCCGTTGAGACTTCCTAGTTCTGACTGTAAGTCATCATAGGATTCTTTCTTTTCAACAGTGCATTTTCTAGCGTCATTAATATCTACTTGTCGAAGCAGTTCAATATAAGAATTGTTTTTAGAAATTTTTTTATTTTTTTCCGAAATATTTTCAATCTCTTTTGTTAAAAATCGAAATTCTTTCTCTTCTTCCTCCGTATCAATTTCTAAATTTAGCATTGGCAGTACATTGGTATCTGTCAATTTGTTATCTGTCAACCATTTTTCAATCGTACTTACCTGACTGTCAAGTGTGTTTACTTCCATAGAAATATCTCTGGAAGCAGACTTAAATAATTCAAAAAGCTCAACATACTTTTCTAAAGATAAAAGCTCAATTAAAAACTTTTTTCTATTAGTATCTGTGGCTGTTAGGAATTGTAGACTTGCGTTTGTATTTTGGTATACGAGCTGTGAAAAGGTCTTAAAATCTATGCCTATAACTTCTTGTATAGACTTATATGTGTTTGTAGCTGTATGGCTAGATACATCCTCTCCATTCTTTTCGAATTTTACTTTTACGTTTGTTTTTCGATTTACGGTTATTTTATATTCATCGTCATCACGAGTAAAATCAAGAATTATATCATAGCCATTATTTACATAACGATTAGGAATATCTGCTTTTTTAATCCCTTTTGAATTTTTATTATACAGAGCCTCTTCAATAATTAAAGGAATAGAACTTTTACCCATACCATTTGTACCTAAGATTTGGGTTAAAGTTCTTTCATCCAGCATTATTTCATTGCCTTGTCCGTAACTAAAACAATTATTCCATTGCAACTTTTGAAGCGTAATCATTAAAAGTTCCTATAATATCTGGTATTCGTGCTTCTTCTATTTCTAATACAAATTGCAAGTATTCTGTAAGCTCTTCTTGAATTGTCATTTCCTTATCAAGAAGTAATGCTGCCTCACTATTTCTTCTCACAACTTTTTTATCTAGTAGTTCTGAGTTTTTTATATCTGCGAGCTCCTGTATGTCCCCTTCTATTTCATATATTGTGTGGTCGTACTCAGTAGGTATCATTTCTTCTGTACTATTTACAGTCTTACGTATCAATTGTGGAAGGTCAAAAGGCTCCCATATCCAAGACCAGTCGTCTGGATTTATAAGAAGATAACCAGTAGTTACATTAGTTCTATGAAAGGAAGTCGTCATTGGACTGCCGGGGTATACAATATTACGCTGAGTATTACTATGTGCGTGTAGGTCTCCTGCAAATACGATAGGAAAACCCTCAAACCTGTCTAAGTCCACCTCTGGCTTGACATGGGGAGGTATCTCTCCTCGTACATGAGTAAACAGTGGTTCTGTCTGTATAAACTTTTCAATGCTTTCTTTTCTATGTAAGTCGGCGTAAGGAAGAACACCAAAACCAAGATCGGAATCACGATATGAAATATCCACTATCTGTACTAAAGGGTTAATATCTCTACTTGCTTGTTTTAGCTGTGTAAAGAAAGTTTTATTTTTCTTGGTAGCTTCGTGGTTTCCATCATAGATAAGAGTTGGAATACTTACTCCTCGTATAAAAGAAAAGTAAAGTTCTAACTCTTCCATATTAGGAAGGCGATCAAAGAGATCGCCCCCAATAATGTGCATATTGCACATCTTCTCCAAGCTATGTATTTGCTTGAAAAATAACGTGTACCTATCTAAAGCCCAAGAAACTGGGACATTTTTCTGTCCCAGTTTTATATGCCAATCGGCTGTAAAAAGAATCATGCAACGTCAAACTCTTTCTCTAGTGCTTCTTCGTCTACATTAGCTTCATTGCTAGCGCCCTCTCGTACTCTATCGAGTAACTCTTTTTGTGCGTCTGGAGTTGGACGAGGCATAACATCGTCCATAGACTTCAGATCGGCAATTAGTGACAGCTCATCCTCATCAAGAGCACGAGACTTACACTTGAGCACCTGTACTTGATACTCTACATTATAGGGCAAAGGACCCGTCTTAACTCGCTTAAACTTGACATCCCAACCAGTTTTAGTGTCAGTAGGGTCGCCTAGATCTTCAGCAGCTGTCATGATCTGCTCAAAGAGCTTCTTCTTTAAGTTAAAGACTTTTAAGTCACCATTATGAATGCACTGCATAGCATAGCTCCATCCACATTTCAGATCGGGGTAGTATTCACGAACCCAGTCTTTTTCTTTATTATTAAAACGCTCTTCGTCTCGATCAAAAGAAAGACATTCCAAAGGAATATTCTTTCCATTTTCGCCTTCGATCCAGTAAACGTAACGAGCCAATACGTCGCCTACAAGCCGAACATTATTGTCGCCATCCTGTGGAACAAAAGTGTTGATTGAACTTTTTTGAGCTGCGCCCTTTGCTTTGTTAAATGTAAGTGCCATTAATGTATCTCCTTTTTAGATGGACTTCTTTCATATAAAAAATGTATTTTATCATCTTTTATATCCAGTAGCCTGTTTTCGTAAATGTGTATTAAAGCTTCTTCTGGTACAAGTATTATATCTAGTGTTATTTTATGAGTAGAATAGAAATCAGAAATAGGCCGCAAAGCAGCAACGCCTGTATATACAGCCACTTCTCGAAAAGAATATTTATATCCATCGTATAATAATCTTTCTGGATGAACTAGAAAACTTGTACCGTCAAAGTTTATCTGTGAATAAAAAAATGTTTTGTCATACTTATTCTTTGGAATGCGTTTTTCTACCAACATTCGTAGTATCCGTACAATATCTACAGGATCACCTGCTGCTGTAGAATAGACTTTTTTCCAATCGAATAATAACATATTATACTAAAATTTAACGTAAATGTCAAGAACTATTTTTCTATACTTGATTGATGTGCCAACCCTGCTTCATATAGTATCCCATTCTATTGGAAGCCTGCTTTCGAGCAGTGTTCCCTTTTAGGTGAATGTCTACTATTACTGGGGTCTTTTTTCCTTCTCGCTCTCGGATGACTCTTCCGATGAGCTGTGTGAGGAGGGGTTCATTGTTGATAGGGGTACCGAGTATAAGGACAGAGAGGGCATTAACTGATATGCCTTCGCTAAATATTGCTTGAGTCCCAAAAAGAATGTTTTTATCGCCATAATTTATCTCATTTAAGAATGTTTCACGTTCTTCGTGAGGGACATCCCCTGTAACACATACTGCTTTTTCGCCTGCTAGTATAGCACAGTTCTTTAAGAAGTTTACTCGATCTGATACTACTAGAACTTTGTGCCCTCTTGCCGCATAGTAAGAAGCAAGCATTGCAACTGTGTGAATATACTCTTCATTTGTTGCTAGATTAGTAACTCTGTTAGCCCACGGTGTCCTGGCGCCGTCCATAAACCTTATTTCTGACTTTATAATATCTACTTTTGGAGTCATAAAGTTTTCTTTCGGCGGTTTAAATACCTTTTGACTAAAGTAATCTCGAAAGACTACGTGCTTTCCATCTTTTCGCTCGATTGTACCACTTAGTCCAATTTTGTATCTTGCGTGGTTTGTGTCGATGATCTTTGAAAACGTTGGCGAAGATACGTGATGCATTTCGTCCAAGATAATTGTTCCAAAAAGTTTTCGAATTCGATCGATGTTTCTGTAGAGTGTTTGGGTATTACCAACCACAATACAAGTATCAGTGTTCCAGTTACCACTGCCAATAATTCCAGGAGTAAACCCATATACTTTTTCTACCTCCTTTGCCCATTGATTTCTCAAGGGAACAGTGTGTGTAATTACTAATGTTTTCTGCCCTAGCTTTCCTGCGATTGCAAGACCTGTAAATGTTTTTCCCCAACTTACCCACGCATTGATGATACTATTATCGTCGAGTTCGTCATAGACGGCTTGTTGAGACTCGCGGAGTACAAACTGAAACTCAGGAAAATCAACAGGAACCATAATCCTCTTGTCCACCATTTCATATTCATCTGGTATTAAATCCATTCTTCCAATAGGTATACTAACTAAATTATCCCTCACTCTTGCCATATTTTTTATTACAAGAGGAGGATCTTTAGGATTAGGAGCAGGCACTTTATAAGTTAATTCTTTACTAAGAACTTCTTTATACTCGGGCGTAACTTCTAATAATATTCTATTACTAACTACTGCTTTCATATTTTTCTTCTAGTATCTTTTAGACGCTCCTGAGAATAATCATATAACATCCACGGCATATTATAAATATAAATCACTCCAGCCCATCCACACTCAGAGGGAGGTGGTCTTGGAATAATAAACTTTTTCTTTATACCATTTAGACGCAATAATGAAGCTACTTTTTTTCTCTCTACTTCTCGTATACTATGATACTTTACGGGACACATTTTAGTTCTTTCATATATAAAAACAGCCCCATTGGAATCTATAAAGTGTTTATCCCGGGATTTAATTAACCCTAGGTGAGTACCTAAAGATTTTTTCAAAGAAAACAAATTTTCGTGAGGCGTTTGCAATCTTCGAATACCAAGAGTGGCTCCTTTCATATTTTTATCGTCTAGTATTAAATCGTCGAGAAAAAGCAACCCATCTAAGAGATGCCAGTTTCCATTTGGTAAATTAAATACTGGAAAAGTTATTTGTTCTATGTCCCTATAAGTTATAATCACAAATATTGTTTTTCAAACTTACCCATTGAGTAGTCGTCTCCTATTTCAAAGTCACAACCTACAGGTGCTTCAGGTATGGATATTCCCCTATCCATTTGAATAAACTTCTTCAACATTTCACAATAAAAATCTATTTCATCTTCAGGTACTTCTGCGAGTATCGAGTCGTGCACAAGTGCGAATATTTTAGACTTCATTTTTTGACTTTGAATAAACGCACTCATATCAATAGCGCCTAAGAGGTTAATATCAGAAGCAGCAGACTGCACCAGAAAATTAAGACCAGACCTAATGCTATGAGATTTGATGCCTTTATCTTCTGATGCGACATTTGGTAATCTCCTCTTGCGGCCAAAGTAACTGTATGTAAATCCATTCTGCTCAATGAACTTTTGATTAGTCTCAATCCAAGACTTTAGTTTATGAAAAGTCTTGAAGTAGTCATTGATTACTTCGGCAGCTTCGTTCTTGGAAAAATATTTTCCACTATCTTTGGTGACTTGTTCGCTAATTTTTGCAGGACCAGCGCCATACATTATACCAAACGTAACAGCTTTAGCAGCTTGTCGTCGATCTGAATAAAGTTCAGCTACATCTTCTACAGGACACGATAGCTTAAATACTGTATGAGCAATTGTACTGTGAAAGTTTCCTCCACTACGAAAAACATCCATCAGAGCTTCATCTTCTGCTAGTTTTGCAGCAACATATACTTCAGCAGTAGTTAAGTCCATTGCAACTATCTTTGACCCCGCTGCGGCTTTAATACACCCTTTTACAGCAGGATTGTCACGAGGCAACTGCTGCATGTTCAGCTTACCACTAGACGACAAACGTCCGCTGGTTGTGCCATGAAGGTTAAATCCTGTACGCAATCTTGAGTCGCGATCAAGTTGTGGAATGATCTTGTCCAGATATGTATTTTTAATCTTAGACTTTTGACGAATATCAAGAATTAGCTGGGGAACAGGAGATTGTGCAGATAGTTCTTTTAGAACTTCTGCATCAGTAGAGTCTGCTCCTGTACCAGTTTTCTTGCCGGTAGGATTAAGTCCTAAGAAATCAAACAGTAACTTACGTAGTTGTAAAGTACTATTTGGATTGAACTCTTTTCCTTGAATCTGTTCAAACTTTCGTACTCGCTCATCTTTATACAAGGTAGCGATTGCATTATCAATATCATCTTGCATTATATTTTGAGCAGTGTATAATCTTTTTTTATCAAAAGGAACACCGTTATCTTGTGCATCTGTCAGGAATCTAGTACCTGGGATTAAGATATTATCGTATACCCAGCACAATTTCTTATTCTGCTTGATCTTTACAAACTTTTCATATACTATAAAAGTTACAACAGCATCCATAGCTGCATAAGTTTGCATTACGTCAAACGGAATCCATCCCCATTGAAAGTCTGCTTTGAGAATACCATTCTCTTTTCTGTACTGATCGATCCAATCATACATAGGCTTCTCATAGTCTCCATAAGGAGTGAACTTCATAGCAAGCTGTTTTAAGCCATGAGTCCCGGGATTCTCATCTATAAGGTAGTGCAGCAACATTGTATCCTCAAACTTTGGAAATTTAAAGTTGAAGTGATACTCAAAGAATGCCATATCAAATTTAGCATTATGAAAGATTACTGCTTTTTCGTTAAAAAGCTGCTGTAAAAGCTGTTCAGTAGTATCATCAAAGCAGTTGGTATCAATATAAGCCCCGCACTTGCCATTATAACTAAGACTAATGCCCAGCATGTGACCGTCTCTAGGATAGAGCCCAGTTGTCTCAGAGTCCAGAGCAACATATGGGCATGGCTCCTTGATGGCACAACGAATAAATTCATTAGCCTCCTCCGTATCTTGTATTCCCCAAGCAATACTACTATCAACTACTACATCTTCTATCTCACCGCGAATGTAGCCAATAATATTAGCTTTGGAATCTTCCCAGGTTCTGCGGGCTTCCGGTTTAAAAGCAAGCATAGCAGGGTTAATTACAGGTAAAAACTTTTTCTCTACTTTTTTACCTGAGTATTCTGTTACTGAATTAATTTTAGTAAAATACTTCAAAGCATCTGAGCCTACTAATATGACCCATTCATACTCATCAGTATCAATTTCAATATCACAGTCTCTTTTCAAGACCTTTTTAATACTAGGGTCTGAACATAGTTGAAACTGATCGAACTCAAAAGCCCCATCGAACTCTCGAGCAAAGTTTGTTCTTGAGGGTTTCGTCTCTATTATGGCGACGTTAGCCATATAATCTCTCCTTTAACTTTTGAACTTGAGATTGAATAAGTGCCCCAGGATCTATATTTTCTAGATATACATTTCTGGAAGTGAGATCAACTTTCTCGCACATATCTTTAACATTTTCTGCTGCTTTTTGTCCCGCTTCGTCTCCGTCAAAAAATATATCAATATTAGTGACGCCCTGTAGACTTAGCAAAGCTAGCTTTTCTTCATTTATATTATTTGTACCAAAACAACAAACGGCATTGCGCAGTCCTTTATCGTGTAGATTTACTGCGTCAAAGATGCCCTCTACCAAAATAACACTACTTTTAAGTGGTGATACTGTAGGAAACAATGGAAGTTTTACTCCACGAGGAGTAATCATATACTTCGGTATGCCTCCAGACATATGTCGTCCATTAAAAGATACTACTCTACCACTAATGTCTCGTATTGGAAATACAAGACGCCCCACGTGATCTTTATCATGGTGGGTAAATGCTTGAAAAGTTTTATAGGTATCAGCACTAATGTCCCGCCAATTGCCTTCGTACGGCATATAGCCTTTAGGAAAAGAAAGTCCTGCGCCTTCCGACATTTTTTGTCGTATCTTTTTCTTTAAGTTCTCTCTACGAAGTTGTAGCTGATTTGCTTTTTCCCCGTAGAAATTAAAAATATTCCCTTTAAACCCACAAGCAAAACAATTAAATATACCAGTAATCTGGTCTATTCTCATACTTGGGTTACTATCATCGTGCTCTGGATTAAGACACTGTACTAAGTAGTCTTTACCTTTTGCGTAGTAAGGAATCTTTTTATCAATTAATAAATTTTCTACGTTCATGCAAATATTGCTATTAGTAGAAGAGCCCACAAAGAGCCAACAAATAAGATACCCATTAATATCTCATCCATACTAAAATCCTCGTTAACAGTCCGGATCAAAAGAAGCCCACTCATCCATTTCCGTAGGCTCATCATAATCATCCTCTTCATCAATATTACATAGCCAAGGCCCACTATCTGGCTCCGAGTACCACCAGTCTTCTTCTAGAGCATTAGGACATCGTACAGGATTACCATTACTATATCCGTCCCCTTCTAAAGTTTCTCCACAGTTGGGGCAAGTATCTCTACTATTCCAATGTTCTATAAGTGCGTCGTGCATATTAGGTTTTTCCCATCCAAATAAATGCCATAGTACGTATTCTAGCACTACCTTCTCATTCTTGCAATATCTTTCATTTCTTCTTCGTTGATAATTGGTATCGCATTGGATTTATGCATGGTTCCGATACCCTTAACAAGTGTTCCGGTGTAACGTGGCGGGTCCACTCGAGGGGCAACTCCAACTGTATCGGGAACCGAGGGGTACTCAGGCATACACCTGCGGTAATTAACTCGTTGAGGCTCATTAATACTCCCTCTCGTGCTAACCTTAGTTTTTCGCGCATAACTACGCTTCTTTCTTCCCGTGACATCATAGCGTAACGATCCATATATCATCCCCATAAATAAAAAACTCCCGTGATCGAAGTATATATTATACTACAAATCAACGGGAGAGTCAAGAAATATTTTTATATATCCTGTATTTCTTCTCCAGTTTTATGAGAGGAGTCCTCTCTTTGATCCGGAGTCAAAGCATTCTCAGGGCCCATTTTTAGAGTTTCCCAATCCATAGTGGAGGTAAAATCTATGGGCTCATTATTTCTTATTTTTACGCATTTGAAAGTTACACAACTATCTTCATGCTGCCATGGTTCAAGAGAAAAAGCTGCATCAGCAGCATCTAAAATACCTTTTGCAAACCGAGCTTCGCCTGTTGCATCCGTTTGATACGGAGAGAAGAACGGTATTTTATATTCCTGCGCCATAGACTTAAGAGCTTTACTTACTTCTATTTGTTCGGTCCAATCGTACTGACCGCTTCTACTAGGAAGATTAGACCTCTTTACTTGATTAATATAATCAACAATGACTACACCAATATCCATAGAAGATTTTACTTTCATTTCAACTTCAGTTCTTATCTTGCCCAACGTAAGAGAAGGATCATAGATAACATCTAACTGTGTTTCGGGATTAAGATCACAGGTAGTAGTAAGTTTTTTATGAAAGTCATCGAACTTACGATGATCTCTATATTCTGAAAGAAGGTCTTGCCCTCTTTGAAAGCGACCTGCCCACCATTCTGCAACACGTTCCCATTCGGTTACACTAAGGTTTTTGGATCGTAAGCGCCCTTGCGGCACCTCTGTAGCGATAGAGCAAAGCCTTTGAAGTATCGACCTGGAATCCATTTCGATAGTAAAGTATAGTGCAGACTTGCCGTCTTGATACACTGAGTTTGCAATATTCGCACAAGTAAGAGATTTCCCTGCGCCTCGTCGACCACCTACAAGAATCAGATCCTTCGGGGAGAATTGAATCAGATTATCATACTGTGTGTTCAAACCGAGGCGCAGGTACTTTCCAAGCTCCTCTTCATCCTCAAATAGAGAGATACGTTGCATACTCTCTTGAGGTTCTTCAAGTTCTACCTTCTCTTCAACTCGAAGAATAATATCGTGCAGATGCTGGACATTTTCCTCTGCATCCTCAAAAGAAATTGAGTTTTCTACATACTCATCTAACTCTGTCAGTATCTCTCGCTGAGTGAACTCGTTTTTAAGATACTGTAAGAGTATATATGGGTCTGTATCAACTTCAAGAGTTTCTATCGCATATATCTTATCGAGAGTAGAGGTATCTCTAGTGGATAACTTTAGCTCTTCGACAGACGGGAGTTTATGATACGACTCGCAGTGCTTATCAATAACGGAAAAAATAGTGTGGTACTCTTTCGGCAAATAGTGCTTACGCACATAGCTCCAGGTTTCAAAATCCTGTATGCTCAAGATTTGCTTGATGAGCGCACTAGCGACGTTCAATTATATCTCCCCGACGAACACGAAAAAACAACCGTAGTGAAACCACCACGGTTGCTATATTACCTACAAGGTAATTACTCTGCTGCTTTAGCGGCCTTGGCGGCGCCGTCGTAATCGGCTGCGGCCAAACCACGACGAGTCAGCATAGTCTTAACACCACGAGCGGTTTTGCCGATGGATTCTGCAATTTGCTCTACAGTCATAGAAGCAATGTCGCCCAAGTCTTCAAAAGGATCGGCCTTAGCAGAACCTTTAGTAGTCTCTTGACGTGGAATAGCGTCAATATCGCCAGAGCGCAGAAGGCTAAGAGCCTTACCACGAATACTGTTTACAGAGCGTCCAAGAGCTTCTGCAATAGCTTCGACGAATGCACCATCATTAACCATGCTAACAAAGGTAACTTCTTCGTCTGCTGAATAAGTCTTTACAGACTCAACCTTAGGAGCAGGCTTGACATGGTCAGTCAGCTCCATAGAAAGGATCTTGCCCTGCAATTGCTTGGCAGAGAAAGAACCGCCTTCGAAATGATCAGCGATCTGAGCATAAGTATACTCACCGCTGTTGCCTTCGAGGAAAGAAACAAGAGTTGCCTCTTGTGCTTCTGAGAAAGACTTGGAAGCGCGGGCGGATGCCAGCTCTACTTCGAAGCCCATCTTTCGCAGCTTAGAAGAAACAGAACGAGTGGAAGTCTCCAATCGATCAGCTGCTTCAGCTACAGTTTCTTGAGATACTGGAGACTCAGTTCCAACAAAGGAAGTAAGATCAGCAGTACGCTCGTCAGTCCACTTAGGAAGTGCCATATTTTTTCTCCAAATAGGATTGTAAATCCGTGATTATTTCAATACCAGATTCTCTGGCTTGTTTAGTTTTTGCCGATTCAATACCACTCTCATTAACGAGAATCGTTACATCTTTTGTCAGACTTGACTTTATTATATAGCCAAGATTAACAAGTGCTGTACCTGCTTGAGCTTTAGTTTTAAAACTCTTAAGCTTTCCAGTTATGCAGACAACTCCACTAACCTTAGATGTCGGCAGGGCGCTTGGGGGAATAAACTTGTAGTCGAACGGTAAAACACCGTCATAAAAACAATAAAACTCTTTATCCAACCAGTCGCACAGGCTTTCAATTGCTTTCGGTCCCAATCCGGCACGCTTACAAGTGTCTGGTGTAATTTCAGTAATAGATTGCACAGTCTCAGACAGCTTCATCGTTGCCGTTTTTCCGATTAAAGGAATACCAAAGGCAGGTAGTACCATATCGAGAGGGGCGGAGGCAGAGTTCCAAATTTCATTATACAACTTTTGCCCCAACTTTTCAGAGCCAAGACAGTAAATAATTTCTTCAAGACTTAAACTATAAATCTCGTCAAAATCTTTTAGTCCTAGCTTCTCGATAGCTGCAGGGCCTAAACCCTTAATTTTCAGAGTTTTTGCAAAGTGTTCAATCTTTTTTGCCTTTTGCGCGCTACAATGACTATTATGACAGTACAGAATATCGCGGACAAAAGCAAGCTCACCACTGCATGACGGACATACCGTTGGTGGCACGATTTCTCTTAGCATTTAAACTTCTCCGAAAATGTAGAGTATATTATACGAAAAACTGAGGTAAAAGTCAAGAACTATTTTTTGGGATGTCCACTCTGCGAACGATTCGCGGAATAATATCTCCACTGCGAATAACTTCTACCGTGCAGCCAATTTCTAGTTCCAGGCTGCGAATGTACTCGATGTTGTGTAGAGTTGCCCTGCCCACGAGAGCACCTTCTACTTCGACTGGATCAAGTATAGCAACTGGACTGACTATGCCCGACTTACCTACTTGCCACACAACATCGAGTAATTCTGTAATCTTCCCCTCCTTCTGCTCTTTGAGAGCAAAAGCGCCGCGAGGGTGGTGGGCTGTATGTCCCATTTTTTGAAAGGCTTTCTGATCGCGCAGGCGGTATACTAAACCATCCGTAGGATAACCAGTAGCGTCGAAGTCTGTTACGACATTGAAACCTTCATGGGCCAACGCTTTCATTGCATGATTATAGTTTGAATAGTCTTTTTCAAACTGTATGTCGTAAGCAACAAAGACTAAATCCCGGGCTCTAGCCCGAAACTCATTCATATCTTTGAGATTTAGCGACCCCGCTGCAACATTGCGAGCATTGGTGACAGACGAAGGCAAAACTATTTCACCAGTAATCTGTACCTCTCCCTTCATAGGAATAGTAACAGGTACTAGCTCTTCTAGTTTAATGGTAATATCTCGGCCAAGATTACCGTCGCCTCGTGTCAATCCAAGTGCAAAGTGTCCGTTTACATATAGTAGAGACACAGCTGCCCCATCCAACTTTGGAGTACAAACATACTCCGTAGTATCGGGGGCGTCAGAAAGTTGAAAGTATTTTTGTAGTGAATACATCTTGTACAAATGAGGAACACCGTCTGTGACCGTATAGCCTACAGATTCGTGATTCCACCTTTTTACAAGTGCGTCATACTCTTCATCCGAAATAATCGGATAGCCTGAAAAGTATGCAGCTTCACATTTTTCAAAAAAGTCTTTCATAAATTCTCCCACTCAGACCATATATTATACAGAAAACCGGAAAGAAAGTCAAGATTTATTTTGTATATAATGTGCTTAAAAGTTCTGAAAATTCTTCCTGGATTATCTCTTTACTTTCGGCCAAGCTTAATATTTCTACTAATCCACAAAATAACTCTCGGGAGTTATTAAAATCTAGAGGAAAGGCTATTCCATCAGGAGTAGGGCACCACTCTTCATCAAAACTTAAAAAATACTTACGAAGATGCAAATACTCTACTCCTCGAAAAGTACTTATAGTGAGTCGTACTTGCAACTCTTTTTCTTCATCATAGTGCACTATTTTTTCATACATTTCAGGAGAAGCATATAGTTCCATAACTATCTACCTCTCGTTCTTTAAAACTGAAGCTAAAGGTACTACGCTTGTTACATTGGTAGGTTTTAATAGTCGATACGAGTCCGTATCCCAACAAAACGTGAGTAACGTACCTGAGGATTCTTTAGCTCTGTTCTTTTTATTTTGAATGTATGGTGTAGAAAAATCTAATGTACATACATTGTATTTTAGTTTATTAGACTTTTCACTACGATACGTAATTATGGCATCCCCATAATCATGTATCAAATTTGCTAATTCTTCCTTTTTCATTATTACTCCTTTTGGTAGGTTAGCAAAATTTTTTGCTGTCCAGACTTAGGGTAGAATAATGAAATGTAGCAAACCCCCGAAACAAGAGCTTCGGAGGTTTACAGAGTCAGTAGGTTAGCTTGCTGAGCTTACACCATTTAATACTGTGGTAAAGTATTGTGCAGCTTTGCCTGTCAATTTGCTAATAATTTCTTCATCAACACTTTGACCCGCATCATTGATAGCTGCAATAAGACCTTCTTGAGCAGCAGCTTTTGATACGCGCCCACCACTACCACCATTCGAGGCTTTTGTCGCTCCACCAGAAGCGGGGGCTTTCTTTACATAAACGCCAGCTTTGGTAAGAATCATTCGAACACCATTTGGGGATTCTTCTAATTCGTCTGCAATGTCCTTTACAATTTCCATTGATGTTTCGGGAGTAGGGTCAGCTGCTTCATATATAGATACAGCTTGTGCCTTCTTATCGTCGTCCCATGCCATTTTACGTTTCCTTCTAAGTTGGGTAATTTTAGCTCCAGGGCAATTCCCTGTAGCCGCTAGTTGTTGTCTATAAAATCGGTCGCCCATTGGTTTCCTCATCTTCAATACACATATTATACTTGTATGAGAGATGAAAGTCAAGAAGTATTTTTAGCTTTCTGGTTAATATATGCTTGAATTATTTCGCCCTGAGTGACTGTAGGGGCTAAAGCAGTATCGAAAGCACAACTTAAATCAAGATTCTCAAATATCTTAATCGCATCTTCATTTAAAATTTGAATAAATACATACTGTGTTATGGGAGTTGCGTCTTCTGGAAATACAATTTCACCTACAGACTTGTACCCTGTTCTTCGTATAGCAATATCAGCTTTATCTAAGTCAAATGACTTTCCTTGTGCGACAATATTAAAGTCAGGATGTGAAGAAGGTAATACTACTTTTTCTCTTTTGTATTCTCTTCTTTCCCATACTTGCCATACCGTTCTTATCTTTTCAGCACCGCCTATAAAAATTCCTACATCAAGTACTTCTTCGTCTACTAAATGAAAGTATTCATTTAGTTGGTTTATAATATATGCTTTCCTGAACGAGCGCGGAATAATAAAAGCAATCTTGTAGCAGCGTTTGGCACAAGCATTGAAGAACTCGATCGCACCTTGGGCACGATACCCAAAGGGTGGATTACCTACTGCGATTATTTTCTTGTCTGAAGGCAGATCTACTGTAAGAAAGTCTTGTTGAATTACACCGGGGCACTTAGGTTCGAGATCGTACCCAAGTCTGTTAGAAGGCATAAGATTGTAGAAGCTTCCTGACCCCGCGGAGGGTTCTAACCATATATCAGGGCTCCCTTCTTTCAAAGTAGAAAGTAGCCGAGAGGCTACTTCGGGATTAGTATAAAATTGGTCTAAACTCATGCGTATACATTCTTCTGGGTGTACATAGGCCGGGCGTAGTATTCCCAACCTTGTGTGTTAGAAAGGTGTGCTGAAATTTTTTCATTCCATTTACGCTGTATAGCAGTACACTGCTGGTGGCACTCATAAAGCATCTCTCGTACTTCTGAGTCCATGATCTGAAAGCCTGGAACTACTTTGAACCCCACTGAAGGATCTGACAGCACATAAGTAAAATCATCCCTAATAAGATGAGTGTTAAATTGATAACCACTAGTTGTCTTGGACGCTTTCACTTCGATAAAGAATACTTCTTCTTCAGTTACAGCAATAAAGTC
>CENS01064167.1_pt1 | contig 20353 bp, 11 predicted proteins | sample 530201 | NCBI WGS metagenome assembly CENS01 (sample SAMEA2619747, study PRJEB7988) | marine metagenome | biome: marine biome (ENVO:00000447); feature: surface water layer (ENVO:00002042); material: "saline water (ENVO:00002010), including plankton (ENVO:xxxxxxxx)" | depth 5 m | reverse complement strand
TGCTGCGATTGGTGATGCCTCACCTGCTGGTTTACTCAGGCAAATGATGGATGAAAAAGGCGTTACCTTTGAAAGAGTTAAAAATAGACTCACAAAGCAAGAATACGAAGGAGCATCTGATTTAAGTAAGATTGAAGATATCCCAGCTATTAAAATCTTTGAACTTTTAAATGATTTAAAAAAGGTCAAGACGACTTAGGATAATCCTCTTTAACGCCGCTTATAAAAGCGAGCAGTTCATTAAGCTTTTCGGGGCGACCCATCGACGATTCGGTGATCGCCTCGAATTGCTTTTCTACAGGCCAAGTTTCAACAATAGCTTTTTGCCTGTTGTTTATAGCATTATGATCTGAAAGTTGATTTTGATAATCTATGTCGTTGGATATTGCGAGAAGTTCATCATGAGTAGGCTTAGGAATATCATTACTTTCATTCCATACAAGTCTATCATAATCATTATTAGCGATAGTCCATTTGTATTCAGAATATCTTAATTGTAATATTTTTTCTATATTCATTTTACCACCTAGAACCAGTTGGGTGAGGCTTGATTTCAGTTATAACAAACGATGAGACCGCAGCGTCACCCAGATAACCAGAGGCATAAGGATAATCTGGTGGCCAAGAGCCTAACCTGTTAACATAAACTAATGGGTTATAGCCATTGACTGCCCTTCTACCAATTTTAATTTTATAATTATGTATGTCAGTATCTTCTGGATACTGAATGAAGTATTTCATATTGTATATTTGACCGTAGTCAATTGTATATACATTGTGAGTCCAAGCTCTTATCGGGGTTTGCTCTTCATCCTTAAAAATACATATAATGGCATCAGCTTGATCTGAGACACCTAGATTAAGCTCTACGTCGAGGATAAGGTAGTTTCCTGTTGATTGAGCAGCGTAAGCCATATTGAATATTTCAAGCCCTTCATTCTTTTGAGGAGTGAAAGAAAATACTTCAGATGTAGCATATCTATCAGTAGTATTAAGACCAGAAACTGCCAAGCTTTTGTTGGCCATTACGCCAGACACATCTCCAGTAACTCTTAAATCACTAACAAATATTCCGTCACCTGTTGCTGTCAACAGCCCCAGAACTTCAAGTTCTTGTATGGTTACTCTACCTTGGAAGTTTTTATCGCCAGTTATATCCTGATCGCCACTAGTGTAAACAACTCCCGTTGGGTCAAGATTTAATACTAGATTCTCATCTCCACTCCAGATAAAACCATCTAAACCTATTCCACCTGTTATATAACCACTTACGCTATTAGCAGCACCACTTTTAATGTTTGAACCAGCAAAACCAAAACTTACTTTTTCTGGAGTGATACCACCATCAACAACTGTAAATGCACCTATCTCATTACCAGAGACACCAGTAAATTTAATTGTTTCATTATCTACAAAAACACCCAAATCTAAAGTTTCTCCAAGATAAACCCTATGATCTCCAGTTAAACCAGGACCAGGATCAACATTAAAAAAAGCTTGACCAGTAGTTATTATCTCTCCAGTATTTACGTTTATGGTATCCTCTGTGAGATGTATACCTGTACCAGCACCAACATCAAAGCGACGACTTATGGTAACATCCCCACCACCAACAAGACCAGAACCAGCGATCATAATAACGCCAGCAGGGTTGTACTGACCAGTGGTTCCAGTAGGATCAATCTGCCTTACGTGAACTTTGCCAAAATCATCAACAATTAAAAACCCAGTTAAACTATTATTAATTGGTGGCTGGCTGTATGTTAAATCTCCAGTTATTCCCACATCGCCAGAAACTGTTAAGTCTCCAGTAACAATAACATCGCAATTAAGAATACATGTATTTTCTGTTACTTGAAAGCAGCACTTACTGTCTTCGCTTGTCCTGCCAACTAATCTTATTGAAAGATTTGGCTGCGGAGCTACGTCTGGAACATAACCAGTTAAAGCGCAGGTGTCTGAATCTATCAATCCAGTTGTAAAAGTAAAAGGTATTTCACTATTGTACGAAGTTACTAAATACGCACCCGTAGTAAAGCAGACTCCAGAGCCAGTTACTCTAAAAGTGCTTCCTACATCTCCATTTGTTGGAGCAAAGCCAGATATGTGCATATCTGGCTCGAATGTAAAGTTGAGATTCGGCATTTTAAATTATTCCAGTTGTGCAAATACCACTATCATAAAGAGGCGATATAGTTACGTTCTGATTATTCTTTAGTTCAGAGCATAAATTTAATTCCGCTCTATTAATCCAATTTATTGGGTTAATGTATTCTCCTGTACCTTGATAGAATCTATCAAAGTGATGGCCAGTTCTTACTGCGAAGACTTCAGTTTTATTTGTTGCTTCGTTAAATCCAGTTTCTAACTCAACAAATCTATCAAAATCTCCAGTTGAAATATGGCACATAGTTGAACCGTCATTCGCTTCAACCTTAATTCCAGTTAGGTCAGCGAAATGTAATCCAGAAATAGTAACAAGGGTGTTTTCGTCACCAGTTCCTGGCGAAACCCAGTACAGTCCACCTCCAAGAAGCAAGCCTGAAAAGTCTGGGCAATTTCCAGATATTTCTATCTGATCTCCAGTTACTGAGCTTATGTTATCTCTGGCATATACAAATGAACCTGTATTAAAGAAGTTATCCTTAAATCCAGAAACACCATAGTCACCGCTGTCATAATATTCCCCATTGCTAATTTCTTTGGAAGATACTAAGAACGGATTTCCAGTTCCAATTGTAGTAGAATTAATAAAGCCACTAATTATAACAAATCCAGTTTTAGAGCTTTCTGGATAATTAATGTCTAGTTGATCTTTGTTTATAAAGATGTTTCCATTATACATTACATCATTATAACCACTTGTTGAATCCCCAATTACGCTTGGATAAAGCTGACTGTAACCAACTCCACTAATTTCATTTAGGCCGCTTAAATATTCTTCTATATTACCAGAGTTAGCAATAAATGAAACTTGTGAGTGTACATTTTGATTTACTGGATCAGAATTGTTATGGAAAGTCTGAGCGTTGCTGCCAGTGAATCCAATATATGGATGAATGTAACAGGCGTTAACTCCAGTGATAACAATTGAGCTTCCGTTCTTATAAAGTGTTTTTGTTACTCCTGTAATTGTTGGGATTGGAACAAATTCTTTACCACAATTAATCGTGACAGCGTTACCAGAACCGCTTAATATTAAATCACCATGAACAATTTCTTTTGGTACTTTTGCAGTAACCCCAGTTACCCCAATATACTCAATATCTAAAGCTGGAACATAATTAGTTTGAACATATTCTGGATCGTAAATTGAAACACCAGTTTGATAAGCTGGGAACATTGGTATGTCAACACCACTATTAAAGTAACTGCCAGAGAAGCTCACCTCTTCTCCAAATACTCCACTACCAACAGAAGCAGACTTTATTCCGCTAGAGTTTATTCTTAATGACCCAATTCTAATTTCTCCCGATGTATTTCCAGTTATAAATTGTGGCAATCCAGAAAATATAATATCTGTATGAGTCGGCAAAGCGCAATCAATTCCAGTTGGAATAGTAAATGTTATTCCAGTAAAATCTATTCTTGTAAAAGGAATTTGTAGTCTTTGTCCAGTGTTATCAAATATAAATATATTTTCAAATCTATTTAAACTTTGACCTGATACATTTATTGTTTGATTTGTGAAGCCAGATGCTGGAGAGAATCCATATATTTCTGTATCAACAGGAATTATCTCTAAATGACATCCAGTTACTTCACTAAACCCGCTACCAACAATAACAGTAGGGCCAGATTCTGCTCCTTGTGGAATTGTAGCATTAATGTACTCACGCTCTGGAACAAACCAATCTCGTGAAGGTACTCTGTTTGCACCAAACAAAATCCCAGTAATATCAAAAAATCCAGAGCCATGAATTCCAACTATTTCACCCCAACGCCCAGTACCTTCTACTCCTGTAGCGCAGCAATGTGAGTCTTCAAAATAAACAGAGCCACTAGGTCTATCAAATTTAACAACAAGCAAGTCATCTTTGTCGCAAGTATGAAGATGTTTTGGGGCCGAGTAAATTCCAGTGTAAGGAGTTCCTAAACTAATATTTATGGCATCAATTTCACCTTGATAATTGGAAACGTAAGCACAGCCGCCTCCAAATACCATTCTTCCACTGATGTTCATATTGTGACAACCAGATTCGCCTGTTATGTAAAAGTTGTCTGAACCAATGTGCTGAAGTTTGGTATAATCATCGTTAGACAAGGAGCCAGTTAATGGGTTTTCTTGCCCAAACGCAACCTCATTACTAAACCCAGTGTATTGTGATACTCCAGTATAATTTATATTGCCAGCGAATCTACCGTTTAAATGTAAGTAAAAGTTTCTGTCTTTTCTTGAGAATGCTAAATGATTCCAATCACCACTAATCCATTGACTATCTGCACCGTATTGTTCAAATATATGAAATCTTTCACTACCAACAGGTTCTGTATTAGTATCAAATGCGCCTCCACTTGCAGTTCCAGTAGTGTCAAGTAAGTCTCTGCCGTTGCTTAAATTTAAACCAATTCTTAAATCTCTGGCAACTCCAGAAGTGTCTGCCTCTTGTGCGTAATTACCAGTTAAGAAAATATTAAAACCACTATTATAATCACCAATACTAAATAAAGTTTGAGCATCTAGATTTCCAGAAACAGCTTCTCCAGTAGTTGGTATTCCTGTGCCTGTTATATCGCCAGTTGTCGGCGTTTGACCCAATCCAGTTCCAGTGCCGAAAAGAAAAGTCGGCTCAACTATTCCGTCATCATAAGCATTACCGCTTGGTTTAAACCAAAATTCTACAGTAAAATCTCCAGTATTAAAGTTTATATCGTAATCACTAAATAAGAAATTACCACTCCCCGTCATCGGTGCTCCAGTTGGAAACTGTGCTGAATAATCTCCAAATTTAGCGTTTCCGCTTTCACTAAATCTTACATTTGTGCCGCTATTGGGGCCAACTATTTCATAAGTTTTAAGAATTGCATTAGCACCAGCCGATCCAGTTATTCCATTTGTTACTATATTGCCTAAGTCGATTGGTGTTTCAAAATTAAAATTGTCTGCCTGAGTGTTTCCACTTGTTGGCATTTCATAGGCCCCATTGTCGTAAGAAAAAGCTGGAGCCTTTGAAAGAATTAAATTATCAATAAATACTCTATCACCCAAATCAGAATTTAAAAATCCACTATCATAAATGCCAGTTGGTGACTCACTACTATACCGAGCAACACCAGAAGAAATTCTTAATTCATCTATCTGACCAACAAAATTTTCGTGAAGAGTTTGCTTGATTATCAAACTGTTGATATGTACTATATCTGCACCTGCCGCAGTCTGCCTTGGAAGTTTTAAAAATGTTTTAGAATCATAAAAATTAACATAATCTAAATTTTGATATTTGCGAAAATCAGAATTAATTGGCCGCTGAACAGATTCAATGCGTCTACGATGCATATAGTCAAGCATGTTAGCCGCGCCATTATCCATCTCTATATTACTAGTACCAGCATCATTAAATTTTGTATTTCCTATGATTCCTTCGTTTCCGTATCTGTTACAAACAAATTTAAATTCTTGCCCAGACGAAAATCCAGTTATTTTGTGAGCTAGAAAAACATCAGTGTAACAACCACTCATAAAGGGTGGGTAATATTTTCCTCTTATGCTTTGACCAGGAGAACCGTCAAGAAAGTTTGGATCGTCTTTGAATGTTCCAATCAAATAATCTTTATCTGGAGAGTATCTTGGATCATCTGAGTAAACACTATCTCCACCATGCTCCCATCTCAACTCTGCACTTTCTACGTCGTCTTTAAAAAGTCTAGCTACTGAAGTGCTTACTCCGTTTGTGTTTATTGCTCTACCCCAGCGACTTGTACACGAAGCGTATACGTATAAATCACCAGTAAAACTTGGAGAACACTTATAATCATAAGCATACCCACTTCCAGTGCCAGCAGGAACACCAACGATATTATGATATGCAAAATATGGTTTATTAACTTCAGCGGTATTGAATGGAAATTGATCTCTGTATGTTATATATCTATTTGTATACGGGTCGAGAGGGTTACTCTTCTTCACAAGACCTAGAGTTTCTAAGCTTGCAGCCCTATCCAACTTGCTTGGCTGCGTATCATATAAGTCTCCAGTTGGAACAACAAAAGTAGTTTTATTGCCTTCCATAGTGCCACCTATGAAAAACTTTTGATCTGATCCAAAATCAAAAACTGGATTACCTGTAAAATACTGACTAATTACTGCATTTTGAGCAAAATCAGAATCGCCAAATGCGCCAGCAGGTATACCATTAATAAAAGAATAAAAAACATTATTCTCACGCTGTAAGGCAATATGGTTCCACTCTCCAATTTCTACTGTTGTAGGTTTAAATGGTGGAAACAAATCAACCTGCATTTCCTGATTATCAGGAGCAAAAGCTAACCTTAAACCATTAGTGTGATAGTTTAATAAAAGAGCAATGCCATTTCCAGTTGTAAAAGAGCCACCATCTTCACCCAAAGCCCAAAGTGTTTGTACGGCGTTGCCTGTTATATTAGTCCCTTTTGTTATTCCAGAAGGTTTTATCCAACACTCAATTGTAAAGTCGCCTGTGCCATAATTAAAATGCTCACCAGAAGTTTCTATGTACTCTAAACCAGTAAAGTTAACACTATAGCCGCCATATTTTGAGTCTGTCTGAAAAACTGGAAAACCACCAGAAACTATTGTTTGTTCATACCTTCCACTGTCTACTAAATTGTCATTAAAATGAAGCAGCAAATCAACATCTGAACCAGTAGCAAACTGTTGATTTTGCCCAGTGTTGAAAGGCTCAAATTTACCGCTTGGTAATCCTCCAAAATAGAAAATACTTCTACCAGAAGGAACATAAGGGTCGAGTTGATTTTTTGGAATTACTTTTCCAACTCTGTAACCATCTAAATAAGTAGCATATCCAGTGTATTCTTTTACAAAAGCAAAATGCTGCCAAACACCACTATCAGTAAAAAAGCCAGTGTAATAATTTTCATCAGACTGAATGCCAGAAAGGTCTGAGTATGGTTTTACCGTTTTCTGAAGACCACTTATACCGCTGACGCCACTTTCTAAAGTATAGCCAACACTAAAAAGTGTATTACCATTTTCAGCACCAACTTCACCACTTATGGTAAATAACGCAATATCTTTTGTGCCGTAAGGAGCATTCTCAATCCCAGTATAATCATTTTGTGTATTTATCCAAAAGTCTACAGACCAAGTGTCTTGCTCTGATAAATCTAAAGACAAGCTTGCTTCCGTTTTGATGAATCCACCTTCAAAAAGTCCAACTTGACTATTTTCTACATTAAAATCAACAAGGCCACTTTTTACAATAAGTCCATGATAAACCCCAGTTCTGTTAGATATAGCTTCATTATCAAAATTTTCTGGTACATCTAAATTTATATTTTGAATGTTTAAAGAATCTAAAACAGAATCATTATATAAATGTCCACTAGCACCAGTTGTAACACAGTGCTGAAAGCAATTGTTTGTGACACAAAAATCTATTTCAGGATTTGGTAATATAAAAAATCCCTGCCCTGTAGACGAAGCTGGTGTTACTGTACAACTCATTGTTTTTTAATCACAAATACTAGTTATTCTATTTACACCCGTCGTTTGTATAGTTATTGGCGGCGGTATGATTGGTGTTGACGGTGCGCCTTTTGGTGGATAATTAGAAGCTGGTGGTATAGTTGGCCCAATTGGTCTAACTACGGCTGGAGGCAGCACTGGAACAGTTGCAGTGATGGGTAGTGGATTAATTCCTGCTGTTGTTGTAGGTATTGGAGCAGTGCCTATTGGGTTTGTTGGTGGTGGAATCTGAACTGGGTTCTGAGGCTTGATTCCTTGTGTTGATATCTCATTAGGAAATGCAAGACACGAAATAATTACAAAATTTGGATTTTGTGTAACAGTTATCGGATTTAATTGTTGACCAATTATAGGCCCAGTTACGCTTACTAAACCCCCTCTTGGTATTTGTGCGCGGCTTGCAAAATTACTTATTCCAACACCTAGTGCTGATGTAACATTTGTTTTTGGCGGTGGCGACATAGAGATAGGTATAATTGTACCTTGCCTAACAGAGTTAGTTGGGCTTGCGTTTCCTCTTGGGATTCCTCCGACTAAATTAGGTATTCCTGGCGTTGGAGAAGCTATAGGTCTTGGCCCTCCGATCTCTATTCTGCCAGGATTCGTAGGCGAACCCATATTAATAATTGGCGTACTTCTTAAAGGCCCACGCAAAGGATTTCCATTGCCATCTACGCATGGATTTTTTGAGCCTCTAGTCGAACTAAATCTTATGTTTGATTCAGGGTGTGATCTGAGTGGTGTTAAACCTCCAATTCTGAAATTTCTATTTATAAGAGATTTAGGTTCGCTTATTAAACTTATTCTTTCGTAACCTGCTTTTGTTGGTGCTCCTATATTAGAAGCTGGCTTTGGAGGGTATGCAATCATAACCCTCGTGTACATACTGTTAAACGGTTCTTTGGTTAAAGGAATTACTTCGCCTTTTAGATGAGGCTGATTTTTAATATTAAGGTTACTGTATCTTGAGTTTACAGTGTCTGGTATTGTAGTTCCTGCAAAATATCCACTTCTTGATGCGGTTAGATTACAAGGTCTATTTACAATTGTGCCAGTGCCATAAGGCCAGCCACCCGTTCCTCCTAAATGTGTTGTTGCCGCCCTTCTGCCGTGCTCAGAAATTACATTGGGGTCGGGGACAATTGAGCTAAAAGTATTTGGTGGTGGACTAGAAAGCTGCGATGGGCCTTTTCCGCGAATGGGGCCAAGTGGACGACCTAGAGACGTAGAGTATATATCAATGTTTGGCGGAATTTGATTAACTATGATTTGATTTATATCTTCATCATCGCATTTAGGATCGTTAGCTACTCCACTCCCAGAAAGAGTAACTGCACCCCACCCAAACGGGCCACCAGGCGTGTAAAAAATACCAGTGCTAAAAAGTTGTCCAGTTGCTGGTCTTATGGTAAACGAAGTGTGTAACGTTTTATCTATTGCAGTAATTACTGTCCCTGTATCTAAATAAGTGAAAAAATTAGGAGAATCACTTCCAACTCCATTTTTGTCAAAATAATAAGGCGTTCCGAGGCTTGAGTCTCCAGTGTAATAAAAATTACCTGTTTGACCTACTTGAAGAGTATTTAGGTCAAGAACACCGTTAGCAGGATAGAGTGTCGCTGTGGTTCGATCAGTAATAAATGCATCAAGCCCACCCTGATATCCACTGCCCGAAATAGTTACTGTCTGCTCGCCAGAGCCACCCGAACAAAAACCAGTTAGTCCTTGTATCCCAGAATTCATTGCTTGATTTGTAATGAAACATTTAAGCAATTCTGGTTTGAAATATGGAGATGTAATATCTAAGTATTTATGATGACCACTATAATACAACAAGTAAGCTTGCTCACACCCACTTAAATGTCCACTTCCAGCATTAAAATAATCTAAGCATTCATCAATGTTTGGCCCAAGCGGTTCGTAGAATGTTATAATTGGCTTTCCATTATATCCAGATAAAAGATTTCCTGATGCACCACTTTGAAATAAATTTTCTCCTAAAAAGTCAACACTTGTATTAACATCAGAAGATGTGTTGGCTAAATCAACTTCTAAGTTTGTTTCTGTTGCAAATCCAGAATTTGGGTACTGTGGAGTTGTTGGTATGTTCGCGTTTGTTTGGTCGTAAAATCCAGTTACTGCTTTTGGCCCGAAAAATGCAAGTCCGCTTTTTGAATTAGTGCTAGAAGAACCAGTTAAGGTGCTTATACCAGAAAGTCCAGTTATCGTTTCTAAAATACCAATAAATTCAACTTCAGCAACCACAGTACCAGCAGCCCTCAATCCAGTAATAACAGGGTCTGGGGGTTGAAGAAAATAAACCCCAGTATTATCATAATACCCAGATTCATTTAAAGAAATTGTTTTTATATTTTTTAATATTTTAACTGGCCCACTTGAAGCGTGAACTGGAATTGTTCCACTCAACATCGTATTTTCTTCGATGCCGCTTCCACTAATTTTTATGAAAACACCAGTTGCATTGTTACCCTCAAAAGAAACTAAGAAGCCACTTCCTGTGGTGTACGTTCCATCTCCATTTTCAAACTCACCAGTGGCATAATGCATTAGCTCATCGAAGAAATACTTACCAGAGATAACACAAGCCTGACCACTCTCTCCAATTGGAGGCCAGAATCCAGTTACTTCTATGTTTGGTTGAACTCTAGCAAATGAGAGCTTACTTGAAACACCAGTTCCAAAAACTCTTATATTGCCATCAAAATTTCCAGAAGGTAAATTGAAATTTAATCCAGTATTATTAACTACAGAAAAATCAAGATAAACAGAGTCAGAACCAAAACCAGAACCAGATAATTGATAATGACCAGTTACAACATTTGAAAGACCCGTTAAATTTGAATAACCACTTATATTTTCTATGGCCAACCCAGTTAAACCTAAAAAGCCGTCACCCTTAACAGAAACTTGCGTTCCAGAAATTCCAGTTGTTGGAGTAAATTTCTCTATTTGTGGGATTGGAGTAAAATTAATTGGATTCCCACTTGCTCCAGAAGCAAAACCAGAAATTCCTCTGGTCTCAGAAATAACTAAAAGTGGACTTGGATAACAGTTATTTTTCCACTTATCTCTTTGCCCAGTGCTTTCTATAGAATTAAATGATGGAACTTTGGCTGAAATCAAATTTGGATTAACAACCTGAAACTCACTAGCGACACCATTTACGCCACCAAATCTAACTTCACTAATATCAAAATACTGATTTCCAGAACCAGAAATCAAAACTGTATCACCAAAGTTTCCTGTTGTATTAACTAACTGCATCTATTACGCATTCCAAAATGAAGTGTCGTTTATTACCTCAAAGGTTGTTGTTGTTTTTGTTTTGCCACCTTGAGTTTGCACTGTTATGTATCCATCAATAGCTTTTTGCGGAACATAAGTTATTAATTCTGTATGCTCTGATGTTTGTACTACATCAAAACCTGTTACAGTATCATTTCTAAAATCTATTCTGACTGCATCTTTTAAATAATTACCAGTTAAAGACACCTGATCTCCAACAGAACCCTGACTACTAAAACCAGTAACCTGCGGAGCATTATCAATGCTTTCCTGTTTAAGAGAAACCTTTGTTGTTATTTTGCTTCCAACCGAAGCGTCATAAGATTGAGAATTTAAAACGCCTCTAACTTTGTATTGTTCTTTTATATTGTCGCCGCTATCTTTTAATTGTATTGATATTTCACCCTTTTCTCCAGAAAAACTTACGCCACTTTTTAAATTATAATTTGTAAAATTAATTGAAGTTTGTTTTGATCCAAATCTAATTTCTCTAGGATATATTTCATCAGTTACATAAACAGGATCAATTTGAGAATTAAAACTGTAAGATGCATTAGATAAAAAAGAATCAGAATAAACGACCCCAGAAAAATCTGTAATTGTGCATTTAGAGAAATTTAAAAAATTGCTCTTTACATTGCCATCTCTTTCAACTGTTGGCTGAAAGCTTCCTTGAACTCCACCATAGAATTGTATCTGAGCGTTTACTAAAACTGGCCTATAATTTTCAAAGCCAAAAGAATAACTTGTAAGATAACCACTTTTAAATTCTAAACCAGCGAAATCGCCTGACAAACTAGTTTTTTCGTTTGTCATGAACTCCCTGAGTGGGTCTTGACCAGTTAAATAATAAGAAAAAGACAAACTTCCATCTATATCTCCATTTGATTTGTAATCAAAGCTAACTCTGTCAGAGGTTAGATAAACAGGCTCGACTTTTGAATTAAGAGTTATGCCCAAACTTTCACAAAAGTACGGCGAAGCGTTCCCTGTAGAAGCCCCTATCTGTAATTTGGCGTTATTATAGTTAAAATAAGCCACCTTTAGCCTTTTTCCTTAATTAATTACACATTTATTGATGAAAGTTGATGTTTTAATTTTTGATAATTTAACCAATTTTTGTTTTTAATTTCTTTGTCTTGAACTCTTGAAGCTGTGCCGTCTTCTGCGTTGTAATAACATGAAACAACGTTATCAATTGCAAAAATAGGAATTTTATAAGTAAATAATTCATCCCAAAGCAAAATATCCTCATAGGGAGAAGCTTCGCTGTAAAAAAGCTCTCCATTATCAGGGATTATCGAGCTATGAATAAGCGTAGCCCAAGGGCCAAATGTCCTTTGATACATCGAAAGACTTGCTGGTTTGAATTCAGCTTCCGAATTTCTACAATAATACCAACTCCCCATTAAAATTGGCATGTTGTACTGTTTCCCAGCTATCGGCAAATAAATCGCTCGATCTTTAGTAAAAATATCGTCGGCATCAGAAAGAAAAATACCATCATATTCATCTTTATATTTTAACGCCTCTTTAATTACTCTATTCTTAGCTGCTCCAACCGAATCTGCTTTATCAAACTCAAATATGTTATATAATTTAGCGGTTGTATTTTTTGAGAATTTTTTAACTATTTTTAATGTATCATCATTGCTACAATCATCAGCAAAGTTCATGATCCAATCTTTGCCGTCCATTGCGGCCTCGATTTCTGCTAGGGTTATTGATAGCCAATCAGCCGAATTATAGGATGTTATTACGACTTGGAATTTATTTTTCGTCCAATTTTTTTGATTTTGAAAATTTCCTAGCTTTTTACTGAAAATTGAATATCTATCTAAAAAATCTTTCACTAATAAATTATATAGATTTTTTGTCAAAATGACTATTAAAAGTGTAAAATAATAAAGGAAAAAGGTAAATGGCTTCTATATATGATGCAATTAATTCTTGGAGTTCTGGCGGTTATTTAAAAAATGACATCGTTAGCACTACAAATGATGAAGGTGAGGTTTATTACTGGTATGCCTTGGATGATTTCACTAGCTCAGTATCCCCAAATGTATCCAGTAATGATTGGGGTGGCAGGGGTTTGTTAAACACCGCTGGCGTTTCTTCAAATCTCCCAGAGTTTGTTTGGAAACCTTCATACAACGCTTCCACCAACATTGAGCCGAGAACTTTAAGTGTTAGGTTTGGTGATGGATATGAGCAAAGAATGGCCGATGGAATCAATAACAAGTTGCTTGTTTTAAATCTTACGTTTGACAAAAGAAACGAAAAAGAATCTCTCGCTATAAATCATTTTTTAAATATTAGGGGTGGCGCAGAATCATTTATCTTCACTCCTCCATCACCTTTCTCTAGCAGAAAAAAGTTTGTGTGTAAAAAGTTTTCAACGAATTACGTTTTCTACGACAACTATACTATTTCTGCTAAGTTTGAAGAGACCCCTAATTAAAAATGCCTGATTCATTTAAAAACTCTGGGCCTGACGGCGACTTTAGGGCTGGCGGTAAATTGATGACCACCAGCGAAGCTCAGTCGTCACTTAAAAAACTAAATTCAGAAGCCACCGATTTAGAGCCAACCGCTTTAGTTCAGCTTTTTGAAATTGATGTTAGTGAACTTCTTTTCGGTGAAAGGCTAGAAAAGAATCTAGCTTACAATGCTGACAATGTAAATGGTCAAGGTCAAGGCTTTAACATAAGAGACCCAAAATACAATATCTTTAGGTTTCACAATTGCGTAAAGCTTTTACAAAGTGATATATATTTTCAAGGAAACTTATATCATGCGTTACCAATAACAGCAGAAGGTTTTGAAACAAATTCTAGAGGTCAAGCTGCAACACCAAAACTTGCAATTTCGATAAGAGACGAAAATGTAGATAGTCTTAAAATATTAAAATCTTTAATGGCTGACCTTGAAGACTTAGTGGGAGCAAAAGTCACCAGAATAAGAACTTTCGCGAAATTTTTAGATGAAAGAAATTGGTACAAGCCAGCGTTTGATTCAAATGGAAATTACACTGGAAGCGAGCTAGACTCAAATGGAAACAAAATTCCATTATACTCTCAGCTTCCAAAAGAGATTGATCCAGACCCTAATTCTTATTTTACTCCTGATGTTTATTTTGTAGACAGAAAATCCACAGAAACAAACACAGCTATGGAGTTAGAGCTTGCTTCAGTTATAAACTTTGAGCAACTAAAGCTACCTCACCGAATTTTAAATATAAACAGATGTCCTTGGAGTTATCGCGGAGAAGGATGCTGCTACGAGTACAAAAACATAGCAGATTCCCAAGGTTTTGGTATTCATGATGGAGCAGACTTACCTACTTATGCCCCACCAATTGCTGATGAAAATAATCAGAAAATTTCAGACGTAATAAATGGATACAACCCAAACGCCAATGCTCCAAGTATCACCGTTTCAGAATGGAAAGATGATAAATCATTTGTTACTGGAGATATTGTATATATAACTTTGTCCAAAGTTAACTATTACTTTATTGCTAAATCAGATGTGCCAAAAAACATACCGCCGCCCAATAAGATTTATTGGATTTCTGATCAATGCTCAAAAACAATTGAAGGATGCAAGCTAAGATGGGCAGGTGGAGCACCAGGCGCAAGCTACACATCAAGAGATAATAATTTACCTTTCGGTGGGTTTCCTGGCGTGAGAAAGAGAAATCAGTGATATTACTAAATAAAGTAACAAGAAAAAAAATAAAAGAACACTCAGAAAAAGACTACCCCAATGAGTGCTGTGGTCTTATTGTCGAAAGAAACAGAAAACCCGCTGTCGTAGAATGTTTAAATTCTGCTAACGATAAATTAAACAATTTTAAAATATCATCAATAGATTATCTAAGAGCTTCAGAGTATGGAGAAATAAAAGCATTGTATCATTCCCACACACAAGAAGATCACAGTGATGCCTTTACTCCGTTAGATTTATTAAATGAGGGTCACGGCATTGAAGTTATTTTATACCTGAAAAATAAAAATAAATTTTTAATTTCATCTGAACATAATTATCTCAACAAGTATCTAGAAAGAGATTACAAGATAGGAGTAACTGACTGCTTTACTCTAATAAAAGATTTTTACAGAGAAAACTTAAATATATGTTTTAATGATTATGATTATGATGAAGTAGATTTTTTTACCCAATCAAATTGGGAAGATGAACACAAAAGTCCATTTGACTACTTCTATACCAGAGAAGGTTTTTTAGATGTGAATTATGATAACATTAAGATGTACGACTTAATTTTATTCAACGACCCTAAAAGATATAACAACGGATACACAAATCACTTAGGAATGTATGTGGGAAACTCAACTATACTGCACCAACCTTATAATGGTGTTTCTGAACTGGCTAGTTTTGGTGGAAAACATTTAAAATATGTTAATGGAATAATAAGACACAAAAGTTTGTTTTAAAATGAGTTTAGTAAAAGTAAATTTTCATGGTAATTTAGAGAAAAGGCTTGGAAGAAAGTCTTGGAAACTAGCTGTGTCTAGCGTAAGAGAAGCGTTTCATGCAGTTAATATCTTAACTGAAAAAAAGCTTTCAAAAATACTTTTAAAAGATCACGAAAAGAGATTAAAATACCAAGTAAAAATAAACAACAAACCAATAGACTCGTCAAAAATAAATCCAGACAATATACAAACTATACTTAATTCTGAATTGTGCATAAATACAAAAATAGAAACTATAGATATAATTCCATTGTTGGAGGGAAGTGGTAATAAGGTTATGGGAACTATAATGGCGGTTGTTGGTATTGTACTAGCAATTTCAACAGGTAATCCAGCTTTTTTAGCTATGACTGCTGCTGGTGTTTCTGTAATGATGGCAAAACCTCCAAAGTTTGATGATTTTAGAGAAATAGAAGAAGGCAAAAAGAAAGTCTCGTACCTTTTTGATGGGCCAACTAATGCAGCAAACGAAGGAGGGCCAGTTCCAATTGGCTACGGAAGACTGATAGTTGGTTCTCAAGTAATACAAACATCACAAGACATCATTCAGAAAAAAGTTGAGGAACTAGGAACATTTAGAGCAGGAGCATAATATGGCAAGTGATTCAACAGAAGGAATAATTTCAGGGGATAGTAGGATTGGGTCTATTGCTAAAACTCAAGTCGTCGATTTGATTAGCGAGGGTGAGATTGACGGTTTGGTAACGCAAGAGTACACTTTTGTTGGCGTAGCTGGAAAAACTGGATACGACTCGGCAACAATTTCTAAAGAAAAATCTTTTCTAGCTTCTATATTCTTTAATGAGGTTCCAATTGTTGACGAGCAAGGGTTGTTTAATTTTCAAGATGTAAATATAAAAGAATCATTTGGCACAAAAACTGGATCAACAAATGATGAGACAAGAACTTCTGAGCAGCTAGAGAAAATAAAATCAATAAACGAAAGACTGAGAGGCCCAACTCAAAACGGGACTGATTTTCCTAGTGACGACGAAGATTACTTTGCTAAATATTACAGAATTTTTAATACCGATTGCTCTTCTGCTAAATTAGCAATAAGAGTGACTGCTCTTAGTACAACCAACATCAATAACGGAACATCACAAGACAACACGGTAAAAATAACAATTCAAGCAAGGGCTTTGTATGCTGATAAAACTGAATCATATATTGATTACGTTAGCTCCGAAGGAGAGGGGGAAATAAAAGGAAGAATAAGTAGTCCATTTCTTAAACCTTACACTTTAGATTTCTCTTCTAGATCAGATTATCAAGAATTAATTGAGAATCCAAATTTTTTAGGATGGGAAATAAAAGTTTTTAGAAAAACTCCAGAGTCGCTCACTCAAAAGGATGCCAAAACAACTTTTGTTGATAGCTTAGTTGAAGTTTATAATAATAAATTTTCATATCCTAATTCTGCTAGTGTTTCTTCTCTTTTTAATGCTGAATATTTTCAAAGTGTTCCTTCTAGGAGTTTTGATGCAAAGCTTCTAAAAGTAAAAGTCCCAAGTAATTACAATACTCTTACACGCACCTACACAGACCCAGACGCTTGGGATGGCACTTTTAAAGAAGCTAAAGAATGGACAGATAATCCAGCTTGGTGTTTTTATGATTTAGTAACTAATTCAAGGTACGGATTAGGTAAATACATATCAGAAGAATATGTAGATAAATGGACTTTATATCAAATCGCAAAGCATTGTGATGTAATGGTTCCAGACGGCTTCGGTGGTGTTGAACCTAGATTTTCATGTAATTTACTTATACAGAGTCGAGAGGATGCATTTAAAGTAATGCAAGATATGGCTAGTATTTTTAGAGGCTTAACTTACTTTGCTGGTGGGCAAATAAATGCAACACAAGACGTACAAAAAACTCCCGTTTATCAATTTAACAATTCTAACGTTATAAATGGAAAGTTCCAATACACAACAAGCAGCAGAAAAGTAAGGCATAACGTAGCCATCGTAAGATACAACGATAAAAATAATTTCTACAAACCAGCAATAGAATATACAGAAGACATTGATGGTATAAGAAAAAATGGTATTCGCGAAACTGAAATAACAGCATTTGGCTGTACCTCAAGAGGTCAAGCTATAAGACTTGGCAAGTGGACAATAGCAACAGAAAATCTTGAAACAGAAACGGTTGATTTCAACGCTGGTGTTGAAGCTTCTCTTTTAAGACCTGGCGATGTTATATCGATTAGAGATAACTTTAAATCAACACTAAACAGAAACGGTGGCAGAGCGGTAGAAGTTAATACCACAGGTAGCAATACCATTGTAACTCTTGACAATCAAATTGACATTGATTCAAACAAAATTTATAAGCTTACTTTATTAACTCCTACTTATAATTATGATACTTATTATGTTACTGGTATAAATTCAAGCAATGTGTCAAATGGAAGAAGGTCTCAAGTTCAAGAGCTTTTATTCAAAGGAGACCAAGTAACAACTGGTGTTAACGGAAACCTTGTAAGGTCTGTTGTTACGTTTAGTGGTGGTTATGACTTTAACACTACAGATTATGATGTTAAAAATAACGCTGTTTGGACAGTTGCTCCAACTGGTGCTGACTACGAAAACTCTAAGAACGTTATCGACTCTACAGACGAAGCCAAAGAGTACAGAATAGTAAATATTAAAGAAAACAAACCTCATCAGTTTTCTGTTAATTGTATTGAATATATAGATAATAAATATGCAATAATTGAAGACACTTTAGACTTTAATAATATTGTTGGTGGGCCAGCAGGTGTAACGAGAAGTAATAATCCTGTTGCGGTTCCCCAACCACCCGCCCAAATAACTTTAAGCGAAGAAAGAATAGCAACCAACACGAAACAAATAAGATATCAAATAACCCAACCAGATGACTTAACCGCGTTAGCTGGCTATGAAACGTTTGTTAAAAAAGGTTCACCTTGGGTTATTGCCGATTACTCTGGAAGATATCCTTCTCTGTTTGAAACTTACGAAGGAAACACTGAGGCTGGCAGAGAATTCATGGAAACAAATCCTCTTCCAAATGACGAGTCTTATGTTCCCAATAGAGAGCTTTTGTTTAAGAAGCAGCAAAGACCAACTGAAGGGGTTCTTTCTGATGTTTTAGTTGCCACAGAGAATACAGATTATTTCTTTAAAAGTTTTTCTGTAAATGGTATTGGCAACTACTCTACTTCAAATGCAAGAGATACAATCAAAATACAAGAATCTTTTCCTGTAAAAGATACAGTCATAAGCAATCTGAGACTTGAGCAAGATAATATTGGCACTAATGATGCGGGTAAGCCAGACAACATTCAAGCACACTTTACTGGTGCAAGCCCAAGGTTTTTGTGGGATGCAACAATCGCGGGAAGCACAACCGAGATTACAAAAGAAACCCTGTTTAGAATAACCGTAAGAGATAATCTTTCTGAAAACGACAACCCAAGCTCAGAAATTAAATACGAGCTTAGTGGTTATACTTCTGAGTTGCAAGTTCTTGGTAGTAATACTTTTGTTTTTGATATTGATACAAATATAATTAACTTTGGCGAACCTTCTAGAAATTTTGAAGTTGTTGTAGAAGCTCATGATGCCGTGGGTAATAGTTCTGCTGGAGGCTCTTTTACTCCAACAGTTAACAGTGTAACATACGACAATAAGCAAGGCTACGATTTAGCTAGAGTGTTCAATCAGCCAATTGAAAATCCAAAAGTTTCTGTAGATGATGTTTGTGATGATGCTGACTCTTTCTGTACAAAAACATCTGTAAATAGTGATAAGCAAGTAAAAATAGAATTCACCAAAAACACTTATAGCGACTTACATGAAGGATTAGAGGGTATATTCGTATACGCTTCAGAGCAAAGTTTTACACCTGCCGATGTTGCTGGAAAGCCTCAGTCAGCTTTTGAAGAGGGTGGTGAACTTAGTAATATCGAAAGAAAAAGACTTCCTTTTAATAATATAGTTACCGCAAGCTTGGCTGGAGATTTACTTACCTCAAGTATGTTTGTGGCTTATAGCCTTTTCAATAAGTTTGATGAGGAGGTTGAAATTGCTAAACTTTCTTCTAATCAAGAAAACCCAATACTTGATCCATCTTATGATTTGGGGGCGCAGCTTGCTGTTTCCAATGTTGAAGAGATTAGTGTTACTAATCCTTTTGCTGGTGCAACTAAAAATATAATACCTGTTACAATTGGACACAACGACGCCGCAAGCGCAAATAACAATGGTGGATACGCAACATTGGGAACCCACAAAATCACGAAACCAATTGGAACAACAAAGTGTTTATGGCTAGAGCTTAACGCTATCGCTCTTTACGGAAGAGATAACCGAGGACACCGAGGATCAACAAGATATTTTCCGTTAGGCGACATTAGGTTCAGAAAAGATGGAGTTACGTATGGTCGAACCCAAGGACAAAGTAGAATAATGAGAGCGTTGAACGACAGAAGCGTACTTTACACCAACCACGGGTACAGAGATGACGGGTCAACAAACAACTATACTTACGCTGGAACTTTTACCCTAGATTTGGTTGGTCAAGAATTTCCTGAAGGAGACACAGAAGTTGGTGAGTTTGATTTCCAAATAGAAAATCCTCATGGTCGCAGCTCTCAATTCAACCAACAAGTCAGTTATGTAATTACTGCATATTGGCAATAATTAAATTCTCTTGTCGTTGTATAACAATCCGCCAGGTCTCAACTGATCCACAAGCTCTGCCTGAACAACTGTTTGGATTCTCTCTCCAAGTCTCTTGTTTCTCTCTTGCTCTTCTTCGGCAGCTTGAGTGTTCTGGCTTGCGCCTTGATCTGTTGGATCATTCGAGGCTGAAGCAGTACCAGACT
>CENS01000880.1_pt1 | contig 20424 bp, 23 predicted proteins | sample 530201 | NCBI WGS metagenome assembly CENS01 (sample SAMEA2619747, study PRJEB7988) | marine metagenome | biome: marine biome (ENVO:00000447); feature: surface water layer (ENVO:00002042); material: "saline water (ENVO:00002010), including plankton (ENVO:xxxxxxxx)" | depth 5 m | reverse complement strand
ATTAGAAGATAAGTTAGACAAGATATTGATGGGAAGTAAGTAATGGCGAGATTTGCAGGATTTAAACCTGAAGGTATGAGAAAAATAGCCAATAAGATGGGGTATCAAGGTTCTATGGATGACTTTGATAACTACTTACAGCAGAACCCTGAAAAACAAAGACAAATGATTGTCTATGAATCTGTAGCTAGACAAATGGCTAAAGGTGGTGTTGTTAAGATGCAAGAAGGTGGAGTTGCTCAAGCAGATCCACGACAATTACCACAAGCAGATGTTCCTTCTCCAGCAACACAATATACTCCTGATACAAGCATAGGTGATGTCTTTACTGATAGGGCACAGAGTCCTGCATTGCCTCAAGGTGGTGTGACTATACCTGTTGGAACACAAGTAACACAGGATCAACTATTAAGTGGGGATTTAGGGCAATTATCAGGCACAGTAGGTGTTCCCACAACTGTAGCACCTACAACAACTACACAGATACAACAACAACAAGATGCTAATCTTACAGCTGCAGAGACTAGTGCAACTGCTGTAGATAGTGCATTGTCTGCAACTCAAGCGGCTCAAACTAGCTTAGAAGACCCAAGAGCAAAAGTATTAGCGGCACAACAAACAGCATCAAGTGTAGGTAATCTTAATGCAGCTCAAGGTCAAGCCACTCTATTACAAAACCCAACACAAAGACAAATAGAGCAAGGGGAACTTATATCTCCATCTGCTAATGCTGAAACTGCATCTAAATATACAGAACAAATACAAGCGGCAACTGCAATACCATCAACTCAAGCAACTGTACAAGGACAGCTTGCTAGTTTAACTGCTGACTTTGATGCGACTAATCCACCTGCGTGGGCGGCAGGAGCGATCAGAGGTGTTCAAGCAGTAATGCAACAAAGAGGTCTTGGTGCTTCTAGTATTGCAGGGCAAGCACTTATTCAAGCTGCTATGGAGTCAGCATTACCCGTAGCACAAGCTGATGCAAGTATATTTGCACAGTTTGAGAATCAAAACTTATCTAATAGACAACAAAGAGCTATGTTAGCCGCTCAACAGAGAGCACAGTTTATAGGTATAGAGTTTGATCAAGAGTTTCAATCAAGAGTACAAAACGCAGCAAAAGTTAGTGATATAGCTAATTTAAACTTTAATGCAGAGCAACAGATAGCATTAGAGAATAGTCGTGCAACAAATACAATGAACTTAAATAATCTATCTAATAGACAAGCTCTTGTATTATCAGAAGCATCTGCATTAGCAAACTTAGATTCATCTAATTTAAATAACAGACAACAAGCCGCTGTACAAAATGCACAGTCATTCTTACAGCAAGACATGGCTAATTTAACAAATCAACAGCAGACAGAGTTATTTAAGGCACAGCAGAGAACACAAGCATTGTTTACAGATCAAGCTGCTACAAATGCCTCTAATCAATTTAATGCAACATCACAGAATCAAGTAGATCAGTTCTTCTCTAACTTAGCACAACAAGCATCACAGTTTAATGCGACACAAGCTAATGCACAAGCTCAGTTTAATGCAGGGCAAGTGAATACAGTAGAGAGATTTAATGCAGAGATAAACAATCAACGTGATCAATTTAACGCACAGAATCAGTTAGCAATAGCACAGAATAACGCAGTGTGGAGGAGAGAGATTGCAACAGCAGATACAGTCGCTGTAAACAGAGCAAATGAGTTGAATGCAAACGCAGTTCTTGATATATCTAAAGAGGCATACGATAATCTATGGTCTCACTATAATGACACTATGGAGTGGGCATGGACATCTGCAGATAATCAGTTAGATAGAATAAATAGATTAGCTGAAGCAGAGCTTAGTGCAGACATAAGAAAAGAAGTGGCGGCAATGGAGTCAAGTTCTGCCGCAGGAACAGCAGTGGGTAGTTTAATAGGAACACTAGGTTCTGCTGCTATAAGTAAAGGATTATTTGGTGGAATATAATGATAACAAATCCAGTATTACAAATATTAAGTTCATTTGAGAAGTTAAAAATGCCTGAAGCAAAAGCTGAACCAAAAGGTATGGGTATGATGACTAGATCAAGACCACCCATGCAAGAAATGTCTGATACAAAAAAGCAACCGATGATGATAGCTAGAGAAATACAAATGCATATTAGAAACGCAAACAAAGCAAAGAAGAACGGAGAAAGCGATGGAACAATCGTTTGATAGACCTATACCCGGAATGGGTATGACATTTGAGGTTGGTTCACGACCTTGGCAAACACCCCCTGAATTAACAACTGTAGAACAAGCCACAGATTATTATGTGGAGAGAATGAATACAGATGCATTTAAAGGTCAGCTTATAGATGTTATAGAGATGGGTGTGCCTTTGGCTACATTGGCTAATACCATACAACTTGCGAGTGTTATGGAAGGTGTGCACTCTGTAGATGTAGGCATATTAATGATACCTATTATTGTAGAGTTGTTGATAACAATAGCTGATTCTCAAGGTGCTAAATATCAAACTGGTATGGAAGATATGGAGAATGAGAGAGCTACTGCACCTAATAGAATTATTAGTGACATAATGCGAGAACGCAATATGAAAGAAGAAGAGATGCCAATGGAAGAACCTCAAGAGATGGTACAAGAAGAACAAATGCAACCTATGGGACTGATGGCTAGGAGAACATAATGTTAGGTAAATTTTTTGGATCTGAGTTTGGTAAAGGCTTAGTTGCTGGTGCAGCTAAAGGTTTTGAAAAAGGCTTTGCAGACGATATAGAAAGAACAAAAGATAATGTAGATAAGTTAGTCTTAACTGCCTATGAAGGTGGTGTTGAATCTAAAAAAGAGTTTGATAAAGTATATAAAGAGAACAGAAAAATTGTTGACAAAATAATTGCTAACTTAGGTGGTGCTGAAGGTGCAGATAACCCAAAAGCTATAGATGCAGCTCAAGGGTTGATAGCTGATCAAGGTTTAGACGGTGCTTTAGCTTACTCTGAAAATTTAAGTGGACAATTTCAATTGTTGGGAAGAGATCCTATAAAATCTTTAGGGATGGCTCAAAGATCTAATCATTCAACACCATTAACTGCAGACTTGCTTACCAAGTCAACTGTTCCTCCTGCAGCTATACCTGATATAAAAGAACTAGCAAAAGGTGCTGACGTAGGTATTATGAAGTTCTTTGGAGAGGATGACTATACTGCTAGTACAGTAGAGTCACAAGCAAAAGCATTGTTGAGAGCAAGAGGTATTGACCCTAATAAAGGTGATTTAAATTTACCACCCGCGTTGTCTGTTAAAATAAATCCTCTTATAGCTGGTATGCAAAACAATCCTATAAACGAAATAATTAGATTGCAAAATTATATAGAAGATAATGAAGATACTATGGATGCTGACACAGAAAATACAGTAAAGGACATGATAAAAGCACAGCAGGCTATAATAAACAGACAAAACAAAATAAAAAGTCAGAGAGTGCCCGGACCTTTAGAAGAGACAGAGGAAGGAAATTATAGAAAATTTATCATAGGTCAAATAACAGACAAATTTAATATTCAAGTTAAAAGGAATGATTTTACAGGTGCATATATAACCATAGGTGAAAAAAATAACAAAAGAGCTTTAGTAACTCAATATGTAAATAATTTAATGAGACAATTAAATGATGCGGCTATAAAAGGCATTTTAAGTAAACAAGGTAATTTTATGACTGTTATATCTGAAGCTATATATGGAGATAAAAAATTAATTGTAGTTGATGGTGAATTAGTAACTGATGATCAAAGTACATTTTTTAACAAAGAGGATGTTGATATTTTAGGTAAGGGCATTACAAAACAAAAAGGAGTTTTGAATAAGAATAAAACACAAACAAAAACAACATCTCAGTTAGTTCAAGAAATAAAAAATGCGGGGGGTAAAAATAATCCAACAGGAACTAAGTTATTCAACGAATTAGTTGATACCATAATGAAAAATAAAAATACACAATTTAGATCTGCTCAAGCTGAAGCATTACAACTAATTAAATAGGAATTAATATGGAAGGCGATTATACTAAATTTAGCCAAGATGATTTGACTAGAGAAAACCTAACTAATAATTTTCAATTTATACGTGATGCTTCAAATTTCCTAGCAGACAGAGAAGATTATTATTCTGATGATGTAGATGACATATACGACAGATACTTAGAACATTTTCGATATCAAAATGTAAACGAGGTAACTGCAGTCAGAGACATGTATAAAGCTCAAGACTACAGAGAAAAAGGTGATGATGAGGGTCTAGCTAGGATGGGCAGGCTTATGAATACTTTTGAGAAGCAAGATGGCGAGTTTACATCAGAAACAGTCACAGATTATTTAGGTGGTGTGTTTACTGCACCATCAACGTATGCATCTATGTTCTCTTTTGGTGCAGCTAAAGGTGGTGCATTGGCTGCTCAACAAGGTATAAAGTTTGGTATAAAAGAGTTAATAAAAAACGGTTCTAAAGTCACAGGTAAAGACTTAACAACTAGTGCTTTAAAAAAAGCAGGAAATTATTCTAGATTAAAAGCTCTCAGAGAAGGATTTGCAAAAGGTGGATATAAGACTGCTATAGGTGCAGGTGTTGTAGATGGATTAGGTGCATCGGGAACTGCTGCTGCACAAGAAGAAACTAGAGTTACAATAGATCCTGAACGTGAGTTTGATACAAGCAATGTAGCATTAGCAGGTGCTTTAGGTTTTGCTCCGGGAACATTATTGGGTGGTTTTGTAGGTGCTAAGAAAGCTATTACAGCAAATACAGCAGAAACGTATTTAAAAAATGCATTAAAAGAAAATAGAAAACTAGTTCAATCTTCGTTTAAAAAACACACGATAAAAAATTTAAGAGATAAAGGCACAATTGGTAAGTTAACAAAAACCCTAAATGACAAATTACAAAAGGTAGCTTTATCTGAAACTGCTGAAGAGTCATTGAAACAAGGACAAAAATTAAAAACAGATCTAGCTCCTGAAAGAGGAACACTTCTTAGTTTAGACAGTAAAATTATTGCTAACATATCTTCTGCAGGAGCAGAGATAATAGATATGATAGGACCTAGAGCGGGTGTAATTAAAGGCAGTAAAGAAGATTTAGAAGAGAGAATAACATCTAGAATAGCTAGAGGTTTTTCTATACCTAATGATGAATTAAAACAAAAAATGATGGATTCATTTCAAGGTATTTTAAAAAAATACAATTTAACTGCTCAAGAGTTTGGATCACTATATTTAGCTGAGATATCAGAAGCAGGTAGAACTTTAGGTGTGCAAAGTAGAATATCAAAAGCACAAACTAAACAGTTATTTGAAGAGTTAAATGAAGTTGATAAAAGTTTATACACTTTAGGCAGGACTACCGAACAAGCTAGAGATGAAATACTTAAAAAAGCAGATAGAGGTAATTTTTTAAACTCTATAAATGATGGTCTACGTTCATTAAATAAAACTCGTATAGGTCTCATGACTATACAATTAGCCACCACAGTTAGAAATACAACTAACGGTTACTTTAGAAACTATGTATATGGTTTAAACAACCTAAACGCAGGACTTTTAAGAACTTTTGTTGTTGCACCACAGAGATATGTCAGAGGTGTAGTTTTTAATGACGATCAACTAAAAAAGGCAGGTGGGTTGGCAGCCAAAGAGGGTGTAGCCGACTTAAAAAACTCTTTAAGTTCTTTCTTCTTAAAAGATATGGTTTTAGGTTTACAAAGTGAAGACACTGCCGTTTTAGTTAGAATGTTCAAAGACCCTAAGTTAGGTAACTCTGAAAAAGCCATAGAGTTATTTAGATCATTAGGAGATATAGGAAATAGTGTGAGTTCAAAAGTGGGGACTCAAAACAGTAGGATGATGAGAGTTGCATCATTCTTAAATGGTTTCAACACTATGAGTGATAACCTTTTTAAAGCAGCTATATTCTCTAGAGAGGTTGATAAACTGATTAAAATAGATGCCGGTGGTGTATTTAAAAAAAATAACATAAATAGCTTAAATGATTTAGTCTCTACAGGTCAACTGAAGATGATTGATGATAAGGCTATAGCTACTGCTATGACAGAAGCTATGGACTTTACATATCAAACTGGTAGATTTAGAGGAAGAAAAGGTGGCTTCAATCAAGTTGCTGCAGGTTTTATTGATACGTTTAGTACGCAATTAGGATCAACTTTCGTACCTTTTCCTAGATACATGGTAAATGCTTTTAGATTCTTTTATGAACATGCCCCTATACTTGGTATGATTGATGCTTTTGGAATATTAAACAAAGCTAGGGGTGCAGATAGATTTGCAAAGCAAATGACTGGATTTGGTATGCTAACTGCATTCTATGGAATGAGAGAACAATTAGGAGATGAAACAACAAGTGCCTATCAATATAAGAACCCTTTTGGGCATGGGACATTTGACGCAAGAGCAGCTTTAGGTCCTTTTACTCCTTTTGCTGCACTAGCTGATTATCTATATAGATTAGGCAAGCCAGACGGATACTTTGAAAGAGAGCATGGTTTTAGATTGCATGATAATGAAGAGGTATCAGAGAAGATAAGCATAAGAGACTTAACAACTGCATTAACAGGTGGAGCTTTTGGTAGGGCAGGTGTGAGTCTAGATATGATGGATGGTCTTATAACTGCGTTAACAAAAGAGTCTAGCATAACTGATGAAACAAGACTCAATGAAATAGGAGCAAGATTTTTAGGTAATTATCTTAGCACGTATACTGTGGGTGCAGGTGTTATAAAAGATGTTTATGCAATGGTTGACCCGGACTACAGAATATTGACAGACAATACAGACGTAGAGTTTCTACCCTATGTATTAAAACAAGCAACAAGATCTTTTCCTATGGAAGCACACGCAGATGGAGATGGATTCTTTGAAAGACCAGCACAAACATCTCCGTACAAATCAAGTGGGATTAGAAATCATATGCCTTTCTTTAGGCAAGTTTCGGGTTTAACACCTCAAGAGCCTAGAAATACTGCACAAAAAGAACTAGATAGATTAAAATTAGATTATGTAGAAGTAGCACCTAAAAAACTACAAGATCCCGAAGCAAATAGAGATGCTAGACAGTTCACAGGTATTGCATTAGAGGGATATCTAACAGACTATATTAATAGTGTTGACTACAGAAGTTTAGATAATGATGCACAGAAAAAGAAAGCTCTTAAACTAGAAATGGCTAACATTAAAAATGAGGCATTAGCTTATGCTCTAGGGTCACAAGATTGGGATACTTCAGAAGATATAGTAAGAAAGAATAGGGCACGTTTTTTTAGGTTAAGAGGAATAGACAGAGAAATAATAGAACGAGAGTGGAGAAAGAGAAATCCCGGAATGGACATTGAAATGGATGATTATGATGACCTATTAGAAGTGGGTGAGGATATAGGTATAATTAAACAGTAATCAGTCTTAATATACCCATCATAAGAGCAGCACAAGCAACCCCATTTAATATTAATAATGCTCGATCATGCCAGAGATAAGCCATAACAGTTAAACAACCAGTGCCTACGCAGGAGGATACTAAATCGTAGAGGGGAAACACACCGACTGATCTGCAGACTATCCCTGACATGATGAACAATGACCCTGCCCATTTTAAATACCAAGACAGGTCATGAGTTGGAGTTATTTTTTGCATTTAACTCCTTTAACTTTTTTAGCGTAACTTCAGCAATAACTTCTATACGCTTTACATTATCTATAATCTCTTCCATTATCTTTGGAAAAGAATTTTTTTTACCTTCCATAAATTTTTTAGCTTCGTCTTCTAGACTCATTCCTTTTTGCCTGTTTATAATAAGCAGAGTTAAAACCTCTCTGCCACTCTCTATGTTGCATAGTTTCTCTAGGAAAAGGATTAACTTTGTTAAATTTAAATCCTGTCATACCTTGATTAAATTGCAACTTTAATGGGGCATCGTATTTGCCCAAACCTCTTTCTTGTCTACTTAGAACTTTTTTCTTTTGTTTCATTAGATGCTTCTTGTTGTGTAGGTCGCTCCAAGTATTTTAAGATCATAGATAATCTAGCATCATACTTGTCTATTTCCTTTAACTCTTTATCTATAGAACCTTGTATATCAGAGTGTTCCCCTATACCCACTGATGTTCTTAGATAAATTTCAACATTAGCTATGTGTTTGTTAATGTTACCTACGTAGTAGGATTTTAATGCACTTAATAACATTTCTCGCATTTTAACTTCCTTCTATATCAACTATTTCACACGCTCCTGCAACACACGCAAGATCTTTACTCCCTGTAGTTGTATCTTCTTTCTCAAACTCTTTTAACATACCCCAATTGATTGTGGTAGGCATTTTTTCCATTAACTTATTATATTCTTCTTCATTTATATCTTGATAAGGTGCTTGTTTGTACGTGTGTTCGCTAAAAGGTAAGAATGATATACCTGATACTTCATCAAAATTATCGTACACCCATGCACCAACTCGCATCCATTCATGCTCTTTTACAGATATAGTAACAGATGGTTTATGTTCACACCAATGTCTCTGAAACACTAGCCAATAATCTAACTGTTCTATAGCAGTCATCTCAGTTCTAGTTATAGCACCTTTAGGTGACTTCATTGGAAAGCTAAAAACAGATACGCTATTTGGTTTAGTTATATCAGGCTCGATAGGTATGCCTGCTTGTTGCATAAACTGTGTTAGTGGATCTTTATTATCACCACGTACTGTTCTTACGTAAAAATCATTGTGACGTGCATGTATGCCACTAGCACTATCAACTAATTGAGAAACAGTTCCTGATGGCTTTATGCATGTGATAGCAGCAGACTGAGGGATACCTAAATCTTTTGCAATCTTTTCATTTGTTTTCACTGCAACTTCTCGTAACTCTTCAAGTGTTCCTTCTAATGCACCATTATCAGGTGAAAGTATAGGACAATCAAGAATACCTGTTAGTGAAACTCCTAATAATCTTTCTTCTTCTGTATTATCTTTCCATATCTTACGTAAGTATTTAAAATTAGTTAATGTAGATTGGAAAGTTCCTAATATTGTGGCTATACGAACTTTCTCTTTTAGAGATTCTAATGTGTCTGTCTCTCTGCAAACCACTTCTGTTAAATTACAAAACTGATATGGTCTAAGTATGATTTCACTACAAGGATTACACCCAAAATAATAGTTACTGTCTCTTCTACCATTTTCACTTGCTTTGACTTTTGCTGATTGACGATTAAATATACCACGTTCTCCTGACTTAGATTCATACAAAGCAGTCCATTCTCTCATGAATGTACCCATTTCAGGCTTACCTTTAAATGCCACAGAGTTATTAGCTAACGCTCTTTGTCCTTCATTTTCCCACCATTGTCCTGATTTAGCATGACGCATTTGATCATCACCTAAATTAGACAAAGATATAAGAGCAGAACGTCTAACACCACCTACTACTACAACCTCACCAATCTTGCACATAATATCATGACACTCAATAGGGTATAATCTTCTGCCTTTTGCACTTGTAAACTTTTCTATGCAAAACTTAAATAAATCTTCTAGTGGGGCAGGACCTGATGCTCTACCACCAAATGTTTTTAATCTTGCTCCTGAAGGTCTTACCTGTGACACATCCCATTTTGGTATTTGACCAACATAAAGCATGGCTATCATTTCCCTAAGAGCTTTTGCCCATCCGGGTCTGCTATCTGCAACAGTAATAACTGTGGCACTTTCTTCAAAATGCTCATTGACTATAGGTAATTTGTCTACATTTTCTCTTTCAACGGAAAAACCAACACCAGTACCACACATTAAAATGTACATACACTCATCAAAACTACGAGGACTATCAACGGGTATGTAGCTACAATTATAACCAGCAACATGACATCTGTCCAAAGCAACACCTGCCGTCATCAATGCTCTCATGCTAGGCATAACACTTAAAGATGTTATAGCATTTGTAATTTTTTCTTTTAATGCTTTTGTGACTGTATAGTTATGCTCAGTTAACAAATGATTAACCATGTAATCTGAATACCTATCAACGGTTTCAATCCAAGTTTCTCTACGTTGCTCATCATCTTTCCATCTAGCATATCTAGATAAAGCAATAAAGTTTTGATAGTCCGTTGGTAAGTAATTGTTAAGCATTTAAGTTCCCTCTATAATTATTTTAAAACTAGTTATTTCTAGTCCGTCAACCTCGTGTATTATATCCTTGAGATAATCCTCTATCTCTACACCTAAATTACCATCTGATGGCATTGGATATTCGTCATCGTCTACTTTTAAAGTAAGTAGTATTTTAACTCGTGTCATCCTTTTTTGTTTCTATTAGTTTATTGAGATACCATAGTGCTTTCTCTAAGTCTTCAACACCATTTTTGTATCTGTATCTCCATACATATTTGAGTATATTACCTTGTAGATAATATTCAAATCCCCCATCTGTGGCTGCCATGATAGCATCAATAGTTTCAATGCCCGCCTTATTATAGTGTGGTGGGTGATTGACCATATCTAATTCTTTTTCTTTCATCTTCATATACTCTAAATGTCTCAATTATTATTTCTCTTTTTTGTTTTAAAGTCAATATGTATTACATTATTATTTTCTTCTCTTTGTACAAATTTATCTTTTACAAAGGACTCTAAAAAATTCTCTAGTTTATGTAATAAGGTAGGATCTAAATCCATCATAGGAACACAAGATGCAACTAACTGAGTTAAATGCATCAGACTAGATCTGCTTTCAGCATCTAAATTAGATTCAGGGTGAGCTATTATATTTAAAACAACTTCACCAGTCCAATAAGATCCATCTGCTTTTGGATCTAGCTCTATGTAAATAGCATTAGGTTTTTTTCTATATATCATTTTGTATCTCCTATATATTTTATAAATTTTGGATGTTTGTTTTTCCCCTTTTCCTTCAACCAATCTTCAGGTATTATTCTGTCATAGTATCGGAAACCTTTTTGTATACACCACATAGCATACGTAGTCTTTGACCCCTTGTATATTTTATTTTTACTATTACCAAACACAAAACGTATGTCTAAGTCTGGGTGTTGTTTTTTTATTTCAATATGTTTTCTTCTTTCGTCTGTTTTAAATTGACCTTTTACTTCAATAATTATGCCATTAGCAAGTATAAAGTCAGGAGTATATATTCTGTAAGACAAATCTTGCCATTGAATTTTGATAGTCTCATATTCAAATTTTGCTTTACAAATTTCTAGTTTGTTGGCAATACCATACTCTAGACTGCCTTTGTAACCGTTACGTTTAGCAATGCGATTTCTTGTACTCGCATTCAATTACTTTAAACTCCATATTTGACTAGCATCTTGTTTTGCTTTGTATGACCACATCCATGAGTCTACATTTGGAAAGAATAAAGAGGCAATGTAATGCTTATCTTCACTCAATGATAGCAATCTTTGAATACTAAATGCTACAGTTTGCAGTTGCTTTTTATACAAAGATAAATCTTTAAGACTAAATTTTTTATGCATCTTTGGTGAAGCAAAAAACAAATCCACTTTCTTCTTTGGATATGCCATAGAGTACAAAGCCATCTGTCTCATCTGTGCTTCTGTAGGCTTTGATGGCATTCTAACTGTTGTCTTCAAATCAACTATTACATCCTTGAATAAGAAATCTATATAGCCGATAACAGGTATAGGTAAGTCATCGAACTGTACTTCTACTTTTTGCTGATAACTTTCTAAATTTTTATATTTAAAATTTTGATCAATTACTTCACCAAAACTAACTAAACTGTTTCTTTCTTTCTTTACTTTCTCATCGTTTAAATCAATACCAGCTTCACCACAAAGACCAACAAATTTAGTATCAAGCTCCTTAAAGTCAAAAGAACCTTTTTCATATTTTTGTACTAGCACATGCTCTTCAGCAATACCTCTAATAGCACCAGCACCACTATCTGATCTAATGCCAAATAGATATCTCATAATCCACTGTGGTGGATCTGTGATGTAGGTGTTGATGCTACTCGGAGATAAGTAGTTTATATTGTGTACCCTAAATGGGTTGTTGGAAATCACTAGACTTCTTCTGTGTCAATATCGATGAAATCCTCGATCACTTCTTGATCAGCTTCGCTAACGTCACCTTGTCTTTTCTGTACGTTATTGTCCCACTCTTTACACACCCAATCGTTAAAACCTTTTATGAACATGCTAAACTCACCAAATAGTTTCTTATCTTCCTCACTAATCTCAAATGATTCAGTATAATCAACTTCAACTATTGGTGTATAGAATGAGCTACCATTTGGTAACTGATTTGCATGTGTGCCATTTAAATGCATTACATGTTGAATTGGTAATCTAGATTTCTCTGATAACTCTGAGAATAAATCACCAAAAGTTTTAAAAGCATCCTTGTTGTCAACTTCCCAAATGAAAGGAGAATCTGAAAAGTTTTCAACAGGGATACCTTTTTCATCTACGGGATCTTCCATAGATACTGTTCCAAATATCACTCTTACTCGTTTAATTTGTCTTATTAAATCTTGAGTGTTTTTTGGTAATGCTTGAAAGTCTTGTACATAACCCGATGGCTTACCACAGTTAAAACGACCTGTATTATCTTTTAAGTCAATGTTAAGGCTATCAGCCATAATTGTTCTATGAAAAGAGCCTTTCTTCTCGCCACCTTTAGCACCTGTATTAGCAACATATCTTTTTAACATAAAACGTTGCATGAAAGGTCTTATGGTAATATTTTTTGAAAATATATAATAAGAAGAGTCTTCGCTTACTACTTCTAATCTATATGCTCCACCTTCAATTACTTCAACGTTTGTAGGCTTACCATTAACCTCAACCTTACCCATAATAGGTGAGTGCCAAATTCTTAATCTGTTTAATGTGCTAGTTTTTTTGGGTGTTTTTTTCTCTGTAGCCATTCCCATTGCTCTGGCTAGATCATCGTAGTTATCTACGTTTATATTTGCTAAATCACTCATCGTTACTCCTTAAAAAAGTCTTATAGTTATATCAAGAGACATCTTTTGTGTCAAGCCAGTTGTCCCCAATCTTCGCTTCTAATAGTAAAGGTACATTAAAATCAATACCATAACTATTATTAATTATTGTTTTCATATTCTTATTTACACTATTTATTATGTCGAGTACAAGTCTTTCTTCACTTGGATGTACATCAATTACTATTGAATCATGGACAGTGTTTACGATACATGATTTAAGATTCACAAGTTGATCATCTATTACTAGTAAAACTAATGGTACAATATCAGCAGTTGCAAAACTTTGTACTGGGTAGTTTTTTATTTGCGTAAAGTTTGTGACACTTCCGTTTGTTCTTCTCTTAACATCCGGGAATAAAAACTCTCTACCCGAAGGTATCTTAATTTTCTGTGTATTTACAGCCTCTTTAGCCAATCGGGTATGCCAAAGTGCGATGTCTTTGTACTTTTTCGTGAACTGTTCATAATATTTTGCTTCAGCAGTCGTTCTCCCAAACCCTGTCGCTCCATAGAGAGGGGCAAAGGTATGAGCTTTTGCTTCTTGCCTACTAATCTTTTGACCTGATTCCGTAATAACACTAGCAGTGTATGCATGTACGTCAAAACCATCTTCTATCTCCTTCATTGCTATTTTATCTTGGGATAAAAATGCAGCAGTTCTAAACTCCAACTGTGCAAAGTCTGCTTCTAATATCTTGCCACCTTCCCAACGTGACACGAATACTTTCTTCACTGGAAATGTACCACCTCTTGGCATGTTCTGCATATTAGGATCTGCACCACTGAATCTACCTGTAGATGTTCTGTGTTGTAAAAGTCTAACGTGTAACATTCCATCTGTTTTAGTATGTATTTTTATACCCTCTACAAAAGAAGATAAATATGTATCTAGTGCTGATAGTCTTTGTATGTCAGTTAAAAAGTTAAATGCTTCAACACTGTCATTTCTTTTTGTTACATGTTGTAAAACCTCTAACATCTTTTTGTTAACACTAAAACCATTTGCACTTGCCCATTTAACATTAGGTGGATTAAATTTAAATCCTGCTATTTTTCCGACAGAAACAAAAGAATAGCCATTCCCATTACAGTCAGCACATTTAGGTAATCGAGCATAAAGAGTTCCATCCTTCTTCACCTTTCTTATAACACCTGAACCTATGCAAGTTCTACATTTCTGTGCTTTGGTTTTGTAAACTAAATCTGTGTTCTCTTTAATAGCTTGATGAAATTCAGTTTTTTCCATAGCATTTTGAAAGTTGTTCATCCACGTAGACTTATCTTTTGGTTTTCGACTATATAAAATCCATGACATTTGTTCAGGACTATTCAAGTTTATAGGTGTATCACCCATAAGTTCTTTAACTTGTAATTGTAATCTCTTTTCTATTTCACTTTTTTCATTTTGAAATTCTTGTTGAACTGATTCAAGAGTATCAACGTCAACCTTGAAACCTCTTCTGTATATTTTTGCTAATGCCACAGACACTTTATTTGTGAATATAACAGTATTCATCAGTCCGGCATCTTTTTCTGAATTTAACCTTCTATATTGTTTATCGCTTAGTTGTTGTGTTGCATGTAAATCTGCTGATAAATAACTACTTAATTCTTCTCGTGGTATCTCGTCAGTTGCATATCCCTTTGCAAAATAATTCTTTAATGTGTCTTCTTTTTTAGTTGGTAAATCATATCTCTCTGCACAGTCTTTGAGATGCAAAGGTTTTTTGATACCCCTCTGCAAAACATACTCTGTAAGCATTGTACAAAATATAGGACCATCATATTTAAACCCAGATTCCCAAAGCCACATAAGATCATAAGCAATGTTGTGACCGATTAGGATAGTAGCACGATCTAGTAATTCTTGAATTGTTACATCATAATTGTTTGCCCTATCCATATTAAATAAATATTCATTGCCTTGATCATCTAAGCATCCAACCATAACTAATTTATTATTAGGCTCAAATGGATCAAGATGCATCTTACCATCTCGTTTGGTGACGGTGTTTTCTACATCTAGTGTTAACTTCATTCTAATCTCTCCTTCAATTGATCTATCGCTAGATTATAACAAGTTGCCCTAACAGTGTAATTGTTAGAAGGGTCAACTTCCCCTTTTTTTAAATATTTAGCTTTATAAAAGTAATCAGCTTTCTTCATTGCTCCGAGATACCAACCAACACTAAAGTCTTTCTTAACTCTAGTAAAGGCATAGTAATCACAGTCTTGTTTAGCATTGTATTCTGTAATGCTACATTCATAATGGGGCAATGGTACAACACTAGTTTGTTTTGTTTTAACATCAACTTTATGTCCATCTATAATTAAATCATACTCGTATGTATTTAACCAATCGCCACCTAAAACTTGAAGAACTATTTGTTCTCCTATAAAACCTGCTAAATTACCACCACCATTTAATATGGAGTTATTTAATCTACCAACTTCAATTGCCTTCTCTCTTGCCTTTACAAACATATCGTTTGTTACATTTACTTCAATCAAGATTCATATCTTCCTAATTTATAATTCAACTCACAAGTTATAACACCATGCCAACCTGTAAGTTTATTCTTTACAATATTAAGATGCCTTTGTAAATCTTCTTCATCACCGTCATCTTGTTTAGGTGGATTCTTGGCTATCAATATCATAAGATCTGCTTCAGCAGCTTTACCCGTTCTACTGCCTTCCATCATAGATTGATTCAGTAAAACTTTACCTTCTGCTTCAGCAGATAATTGAGACATATAAAATACAGCACACTCATGTTGCTTTGCAATCTGCCTTGCATGTATCGCATTGGCTTTTAATGATTCATCTGCTCTAGCAAAGCCTTGTGACCTAGCGAACTTGTCACCCATATCAAGCAGTAGCACATCAGGTTTGTATGATTTACATACACTCTCTACCCATGACATGTCACGACCAGTAGCATCTTTAATTTTAATTTTATCTTTTATAGGTGCATACAAGTCACGTGCCTTAGATGGATTCTGTTTCACTTGTTGCATTGTCATGCCAGTGGCTGCAGTTAAATATCTAGCACCGACTCTATGGCTACCTTCTTCATTACACAGTACGATGCAGTTAGCACCTTGATGTGCCAAACCATTTGGTGATGCAATCATACTTGCGTGGAAAGATGTCTTACCTGTGTTTGGTCGAGCACCTACTTCAATTAAATGTCCAGCATTCACACCATGAATCATACGTGTGAGTGATGGTATGTTGAAGTGCCACCTAGCCTCAAGATCATTCTTAGCTAACAATGTTTCAATCTCAATGTCATCCCACTCTACATTTAGGTCAGGTGTAAAATCATCATTGTATTGTTCAAGTAATAATCGTAGTGGCTCAAGACTAGTTTGGACACCGTTCACGTAGTCAAAACCTAAGTTAGCTACATCCTCACCAATGACTTGTTGGAATAGTTTTGATAACACCTCTTGTGCTACATCACCACCCAATGGTTGTTCTTTTTTTATTGTTTTGAAAAGTATTGAGTATGCTTGTTTTTGTGCAGTTGTCATTGATGGATGGCTTGACATAAACAATGCTTCTATTTCATCCGGGGATAGAGTTCTCTCATACCTATCCATTGCTAAGTCAATTGATTGTTTTATCTTTCTAGCATCTTTGCTAAACAATCTATCAGGACACCTTGCACCACGATGTTCATCGTAGAACGTCTTGTCCATTAAACTTCTTAATAATGCTAATTCCATATTTTACTCCTTCGGGGTTAGGTTATATAAATTAGTTATGTCTTTTTTATTATAATATTTTAAATCGTCAGTTAATCTTAATACCTTTATATTGTTTACGTATCCTCTTAACTCTTTTGCAAAAGCAAAAATCTTAGGCATAGCATCGGGGTCAAGTGCTATAATTATTGTAGAGAACCGTGAAAGAAAATTCTTGTGTTCTTCTGAGAGTGAAGTTCCAAGAATAGCAACCCCGATAAATGCATCGCCACCAATTCTAGCAGCGCTAACACAGTCCTCTACAACAACACCGACATTACCATCGCCATAATAATATGGCAAGGTATTATTTCCGTATCGTTTCCACTTGGGCAGCCGTGATGTTAATGCTCTTCCAGTAGCATCTACAATTTTATTGCCATCCTTAATTAGGAAAACAACTCTGTCCTCTTTTACATCGTAATGTAAATCCAATTTATTTGGATCTAGACTCCATGTATTACAGAACTCTACTAATTTTTTTCTATTATTATGGGGGACAATATATTCAGGTAACACAAAGGAAGTGAGTGGAGGAGAGACACTTTCTCTCTGTAACTGTGCAGTCATAATATCAGTCGCAGATAGTCTTACCTTTGTGTTACCACTAATGTTACAAGAAGCCTTGTAACAATTCCATACTAACATTCCCATGTTATTAGTAGCAGTGAATGTTTTATAACCACTACAAATGGGGCAGTTAAGTCTCTTAGTATGTCCTATAGGTATGTCTAACTCTAACATATACCCCCGGACAATGTTAATGTCTTTTACCATAATTCTAAAAATCCGTCAATTTTTTTCTTGCATCTAATGCAAAGTTGGCAGAAGTAAAGGTATTTTTCATGTATGGTTTAACACTCTGAGGGTTTGCATGACCAGTGACTGCCATGATATTACCCATAGATACTCCTGCATCTACCATTTCCGTTGTACCAGTTCTTCTGAGGTCAGATAATCGCAAGTTTTGAGACAATCCTGCTTCATTCATGATCTGTCTACCAATGAATGGTAGTTTAGTGAGCGAATAAGGCTCATACAGACCCCTTCTTGGCTTCGGTCTAGGGGTAACATACCTCTGAAATCCAAAGTCCTCACGTTGAGCTTTTAACATCTCATTTAAATCATCAGATATGGGCAAGAACACTTCTGCTTTTCTCTTTGACTGTTTGATGTGTGCTTTTTTCTTGTATAAATCTAAACTTTCCCATGTTAACACTCTCATATCACCTAATCTTTGACACCATTCATATGCCATATGCACAATCAGACCTATACTTCTGTATCTGAAGTCAGAATATGCATGATCTAAAAACTTTTTAACATCTTCTTTTTGCCAAACAACTCTTCTCTGTTCTGGTGTCCTCTTTTTTACATTTGAAAAAGGATTAGAGTTACAATACTCCATTTGAATAGCATAATTAATTAGCACCCTAGACACAGACATGACATGATTCGCCATGTGTATGCCTTTTTCACACCATTTCTCGTAACACATTTTAGCATTCTTAGTTGTGATATCAGATATGTTAGTACTACCCAAAGTGCGAGTAGTACCAACATTTGTATCCATAGCTACACTAAGAAAATACTTATATTGTACTTTAGTTTCATTACGTAAGTTATTGAAATCAAACGACAAATAGTATTCTTGTAGTAACTTATTTGTTTTCATTATGCTGCCACCAATTGTTTAAACTGAGGTGAGTTGATCCACTTGGCAACCTCTTGTTCTCTCTTCCACATGGACTCTGCCTTAGTGTCATGACCAGTATTTCTAAGAGTGAAACCATTGTGGTCATCAGCATAAGAAGAGTAGTTTGTAAAAGCTGAGTAAAGAGCAAACACATTCTTACCTCGCTTAGCAATCTCTCTGTGTGCTAACTCATACATCTTGTCCACCATCTTCTCAGACTTGATGATGCTAGATAAGAATGTCTTACCATCTACATTGAGAGGTGTGTCTGCCCACTTCTGTAGCATCTGACAACGTAACTCAAAGTTAGCTCTAGCTTTCTGCACTCTGTTGATAAAGTTACCATAGAGAAAACCACTAGTATTCTTCATCACAATACTGCTGAAGTCCCCAGTAATCTGTCCGTTGCTACAATAGGTATCGATTGCACCTGTATGTACTTGATTAGAACAAGACCCATCAATACCATGCAAAGCAATGATACGTTCATTGATGACTGTCCTATGCTTGTTGGTAATTACCTCATGTTGAACATTGGGTAATATAATATCCAAGAAACCAAAGGTATTATTCCTAGCAGTCTTGATCGTTACCTTTGCGTCTTGTAGCTCGTGAGGTAATCTATTATCCTGTATCACTTTCTTTATCCCATTGAAAAACTGTGGATGTGATGCACACTTAAAACCATCTCCTACAATACCGATATAATCCCCAGTATTTTTGTTGATGACATACTTTTTGCCTTTCATCTTGGTTGGCTTGAAGCCTACTTTGAAGTCAAGGTCAGATCCCTCTATCTGAAATAAAGGGTTAGTTACAAAATCTAATGGCATGATATTTCTCCTTTCTCCATTGTTTGTAATTAAGATACTTTTATGGCTATGTATATGCATAGTCCAATGATTAATAATTTACCATAGTCAAGGTCATACTTTGTTCCCTCTCCATAGTTTACATTAAAAAAGTCAATTAATCTATGAAACATTTTTTATTCCTTTCAATATATGTGCGATGACATCTACAGTCCAACCATTCCCAATCATCTTGTATCTCTGAGTATTGGAAACACCTTCTGTGTAGTTGTCAGGCAAGGTTTGTAATCTCTCACACTCTAGTGGTGTAAGTTTTCGGTACAAGAAGTCTTCACTAACCACCACATTATCTTTTTGTACTGTGGTAAGACAGTTAGACTTTGCACCATCGCTAACCTCAAGTTGCGTAGTGAGTGGCAACTCTAGTTGGTTATCCTTTCTAGTTCCATGCTCATCAAGCCTACGATTGACAATGCGACCAATCGCAACCTTGGGTTGTCTGTGTCCACCTTGCATAGTCGTAAGGGTAGGTGACTTACCTTGAGGTGAGTACACTCTCTTGATAATATCAAACCCCTTGATGTCATTAGCCATGCCTACTTGTATAGGCTTCTTGCTTTTGACAAACGTAGGTATCTGTCCTTTATACATAGATGCAGTAAGACAATGTGCCTTGTCATCATCAACAGACTTGACTAGATCTCCTCGCACTCTACCACACCATGTACCCTTGAGGTAATTGGGTGCTTCATCAAAGGGCAAGTCTTCTAGTATATCAGACAACACAATACCTTTATCTTGTGGTTGTGTGACGTTAGGTATGTTAGTCCAATATAATCTGTTACGATTCTGTGCTGACATGAGGGCAGAGTTGATTGCTATAGGCTCAACACCTAGATACTTTGTAATCACATCTTGTGATTCTTTCTTCATACGCACATTCTCTAATAAGAAATACTTTGGCTTGACCTTCTCTAGTATGTCCACAAAATCAAAGAACAACTTACTACGTGGATCATCAAAGTTAAGTTGATGCCCCGCAAAACTAAATCCTTGACAAGGACTACCACCCATCAGCAGATCGATACTACCCTCAGTAGGCACTTTGATCTTAGTTACATC
>CENS01009654.1_pt1 | contig 20429 bp, 10 predicted proteins | sample 530201 | NCBI WGS metagenome assembly CENS01 (sample SAMEA2619747, study PRJEB7988) | marine metagenome | biome: marine biome (ENVO:00000447); feature: surface water layer (ENVO:00002042); material: "saline water (ENVO:00002010), including plankton (ENVO:xxxxxxxx)" | depth 5 m | reverse complement strand
ATGTTTACACAAGGCCGTGACAAACTCATGAGGGACATGGTGATGAATCCTGAAGCCCACAACATCAAGTTCATGGGCGAAAGAGTACCCTTTGAGGGGCAAACTTTGGGAAGTTCGCTTAGTGAGCCTGATGTAGCGGGGGAGCAAGCGGCTATTGATGATGAATTTAGAGATGGTGAAACGCTTGAATCAAACAACATGATGCGTGATACAAGAAGTGCTGATTCCTACAAGACTGGTGATACTATGACTCCACAAGACAAACTCATGTCTGAAATCATGGATGAAAAGGGCAATCTAAAGCCTGAAAGTCAATTTATGGATGACGAAGATGAGGAAGAAGACGACCGCCCACAAAGCGAAGAAGACCTCATGGACCGTATGGCTCGAAAGGCTGTACACCACATCAGCAGTTTCCGTGATGCTTGGATGGTCATAAAAAATCAAGGTCCGTACGATAAAGAAGGTCGTTATTTGGAACATATGGACACTACTCTTTGTCCGGCGGCGGCGGCGTATATCAACAGCGATGCATATCGTAATTTACAACCCGGAGAAGATGAAGGATTCTTCTGTGACACTTGTGATTATTGTTACCCACGAGCACAACGATGGAAGGAAACAGGTGGGGCGAAAGAAAATGATTTAACAAGGTTCTTAGGCGGAGGACGAGGTAGTTCACCAGTTAGATGAGGGGAAAAAATGGCGTTTAATCAAGCATGGTTATTTTTGAAAAACGACCCGTATGATTGGCAAGGTCAAGAATACGACACACGTTGTCCAAGATGCAACAAAGGTATTTATCGAGAAGATGAAGACGATTTGTTATTTATTCGTGAAATGGGCATGTGTACCGATTGTGCAATGAAGTGAGGGAGGAGTATGCATGCCAGTAGTATTCTCACCCGGTGAACCTGAAACAAGGCCACTCGACCCGACTGCTACTGTGTACACAACCGCCCAAAAAGTTGCTGACCTCCTTGACATTGGGCCGCAAGAAGCCGTCTTGATGTCGGCTACTGCTGATACCAATGCAATATACATTACAGGTACAGACTTTCGTAATCACGGTTTTACTATTGGTGACAAAGTAAGACTGTACAGCGATGCTGACCCATTCGGTAAAGAAGACTTGGAGATTTCAGCCATAGGAGCAAGCGAAAGTGGTGACAGTGCGGGTACGGGTCACGTCAAAATTACGTTCACTACTTCACCGATTACTGTATCAGAATACGAAGTAGCCGACAATGGGTACGTACAGAATCAAGCCTCGTTTACCAACGGTAAAACACGAGGTATGACCAAGGCCAAAGTAGACCACGTTATTCTCAAGATGCAAGACCGCATTGATAACGTAACACACAACGCTTGGCGACCATACTTGGTGAGTGCCGAGTACATTAACTTCGATACTTACAAGCCATACCGACGACGGTACTATACGGATTACGTTGGTACTGCACCACTCTTGTTTCGCAATGTCCAACAGATGCTACGAATTGAGTTGTGGCAAGGTGCTGACTATCGAGAAATATGCGGTGCGGAGGCACGTATCAAGTTTGATGATGTATCTGATTTGGCAACCGCAGGTATCTACATTTCACCCGGTAACGGTACTGTTGCAACGCTTGCTCAAGGCACAGGCACAGACCAGTGGCGTGACGATTTTGATGCTACAACTGTGGCTCAAAATTTTGCGGATTTGGTAAACAAAGAAGACCGTGTGAACAAAGCAACTGTTGAGTTTTCTCCACCGTTTACACTGGAAGGCTCAACATCAAACGTGGGTGTCCATAACGAGTTCTTAGCAACAGCGAACAGTGATTACGGTACAGGTGTGGTGAAATTAACCTCAATGCGTCAAGTCAAAGCGGGTGAAACGTGCAGTATTGTCACAACAAATTCCAACATTGAAATATCGCAAACTCAAACCAACAGTACTACTTTTACCAGTTACGATGGTGTTGGCGCACCTACAGTCATCAATGTAGCATCCACTACAGGGTTTGTTGATGCTGGAGTAGCCATTGATGCCAGTGGTGATGTGTTTCGATACACAGGAAAAACCGCTACATCATTTACGGGATGTGTTGCAGTAACAGGTACTTTGAGTGCTATTACAGGTGCAATCACTCAAGAATCGCTTTTGGTAGACCTACAAGGCGGTTCAAGCAGTGGAGATATGGCACGTCTACGTGACTGGTGGCTCGACCATGAGCAAGGTATTGTTTACTTCAACAACTCATATCCATTCTTTGAATGGAACGCTATCAAGGTAGCATACATTTGCGGTGAACGTTACTTGGAAAAAGCCATTGAAGACATCTGTACAAAGATGGTGGCTATTGAATTGCTCATGGCTGATGACCGTAGTGTGCTGATTCCTGAAGGTACTCAAAACGTTGATTTAACCAGTAAAATACAATTGTATCAATCTGAAATCGACCGAACCCTACCAAAGTACATTGAAATGGTGGTGTTCAATTGAGAAAAAGTCCTATGGGTTATCGTGAATTTTCAAGAGATGGTGAACGATTTCACGAAGAAGCCAACGCTTTGTTACTAAAGGATGTCAATTTTCAAAGAAATTTGATTGAAGAACTCGTCAATAGTCCACCTGATTTGCGACAACGAATGCAAAACATCGAACTCGTTGCACTTGGATTTATGATGAAGGATGGTGAAATTATCAATCAACAAGGCTTGCCTCTTAATGCTAATGAAGAAAACAGTCTAAAAAAAGCAACAGACGAGAGTATGCTACGAATACATCCTGAACTTGCAAACAATGGGATGCGCTACGTTAATGGTGAAATTGTCTTGAAAACATACCAAGACACCATCGAAGAAGCCGAAGTGCGCCGAGTTCCAATGGGTGATACGTACGGCCTACGCCTAAAGAAGAAGCGGTGATAGCATGGTTGCAACATGGAAAGAGGGTCTTACGTCATTGCTTGACATCTTTAAAACGGATTGGAATCGAGCCAACACTGGTAACTATCGGCCAGTCGTTTTGGACATTACTGATACCTCTCCTGAACACGGCAAACGTCTTGATTTACAGAAGCACGATTACGTCCTACTGTACGAAACAGCGCACAACGAAGAGGCTCCTGAACTGTTCTACGATTTTGTTACAACACGCATTAACATAACCGTAGACATGAGAACAGTTAAGGGTAGGAAACACTTGGAACTACTTGAGAACGAGATACGAAGACTTGTCCATAGTAAACGAAAGGGGGATGGAACGAATTTTGACCGGTTAGTATTCAAGACACGAACTGACCTAAGTGACCGTAGCAAAATTCTATTTCGTATGACGTTTCAGGTTGAAGTAGTGATACTCGCAGAATTGATACCATAGGTGATAAAAAAATGCCATCGACAGTCTACAAGGGAGATGTTTCAGAAGTCTTATTTGCGCCTGAAACGGGCATGATAATCCGTCAAGGCACTGATGTGTCGATAAGTGCCGCAAACAGTAGTGGTGTCACTACACTTACATTTTCATCTGAATCAAATAATGAAATTTTTGAAAATAATCTTCACAAATTAAAATATCCAAAGAATGCATTGGTTGGCTCTCAAGTCACATTTACAGGTCTTGGTGACGCTACTGACAGAAAGATTTTCACAATTATTGAGAACGATGGCACAACTCTCAAAATAAGCCCTGCGATGGCACACAGTGGAGCGTTTAGTACGGGAGATACAATGGAAATTTTGCCTTTCAAAACTCCACCTATGGACATTGCTTCGGTTTCAAGAGCAACAAATACAGACGACCCAAGTGAGTCCCTATTTATCGACCAATTTTTAGGTATTGCAAACGCTATTGCACTACCTGAAACAAAAGTCGATTTGAAGCGATTTCACGTTGTCGGACTTGGACGAGATACATCGGTGCAAGTACCCGGTAAATACATTACAGAAGGTGGTTCATTTGAAGTTAATCTTCATTCAGCCCGATGGTTGAAGTATTGTTTGGGTAACGAAGTTGTTGGTAACACTGGTACATCAGGTACGACAACCACACTTGCGGCTAAAGCGCACGCAGGGCAATCACATGTTACATTAGCCTCAAGCACGAACATTGAGAAAGGAAGATACTTACTTTTCAAAGATACAGCAGGTTTAGATGCTTCACCCGTTGTTGATATTGTAACAGACCATGCCGCTACTCAAGGTATTTGGGATGGTTTGATTACCGATAGGGATTTCGACAAAGCAAACGGATATGAAATTCGACGTGTTATTGGTAATTCTGAACCCGACCACACATTATATCTTGACCAACCGCTTTCGTATACACATGGAAGTGGTTCTGATGTACAGGTCTTTGAATACGATAACAGTGCGTTAGCGAGCACAAATGCCCCTGCTATCGACCCATCAACTCAACAAGTAACCAACTCAATAACGCATCTTTTGTTTGGTCGTAGTGAAGTTCCTTCATTCTGTCTTGAAGTATCACAACGTCGAAGAGATGAGAATTTTTCATCAAGTGGTGCAATTGGTACAGGTACAGACAATAAGGAACTTACTCGTATTTATCGAGGTTGCAAAGTTACTGATTTTACACTCACAACTGACAACGATGCCGCTTTGCGATTGTCTGTCAATTTCAATTCAGCCCTAACGTATACCGATGTTGGGCGTTTAGAAGCCCCCGGTACATCAACGAGTCGATACAACCCTCATCGTATGTTTGATGACACAGCAAGCAACGCTGTTGATAGGTTGAAATCAGGTATCGGTATTGGTACACAAAAACCGTTTATGTTCTACAATGGACAAATCACGACTGCGGGTATCACTGTAGCACAGGTATTGAGTTTCAGTCTTACTGGCTCGACTGGTATGCAAGCATTCCACACCATCAATAACACGCACACTTCAAACGATTCGGCTGAATCGGCTGTACCGTTTGCGGGTAGCCGCAACACTTCGATTATGGTCGAAGGTCAAACATCCTATGAGATGACTATGGAGATTGTTGTTGATGACCCTATCTTTTATCACAAGATGCGTGCAGGTACGTCGTTTAGCGTAAACAGTGAAGGTGCAACAACCAATCAAATTGTTGTTGAATTTGAAAAGCAAGCACGAGGTAATACTGCCGTAGAACAAACGGAAAAAATTGTTATCCTTATTGATGAGTACTATATTGTTGAAGCACCAATGCAAATTCCTGAAGACAAGGGTGCAATGAAGAGTACGCTCAAGATTATGCCAAAGAGCATCAAAGTGCTTGCTCGTGATACCATTTTGAAGTATTGAGGTGAAAGTATGATTACATCGTTAAACCAATGTCGAAGACTCGGAATGCAAGGTTACCTTGAATGGGTATGCATGATGAACGGAGTGCCTCTCCCGTCTGAACTTCGTTTGGATATATGCGTTATTCACAACTATGTCGCTAAACAACTCAACCCTGTTGAGGAAGTCGTAGAAGAAGTAGAGGTCAAGAGCGACCCAGTAGCACCTCCACCTGCTGATGCAAACCCATTTCCTACTGAACTACAGTATGATTCACTCACCGTAGCGGAACTACGCAACCTGTGCAAAGAGCGTGGTCTACCTGTATACGGTACAAAAGCCGAGATAGTTTTGCGATTAAAGCAAAACGATGAAGGTATTATTCCCGAAGAAGAACCCGATAGCCCTACCGAAGAGGTAGCCCTTGACGGTGATTCGGAAGCCCCTACCGAAGAGGTAGCCGCATCCAATGGAGAGGAAACGAATGAAGAAGACCTTAATGGAGAACAAGAACCTATTGTTGAAGAACAAACAGCCGACGAAGTATGAAATAGCAGTGGATAAAGACGACCCATCCGTTTACATGGAAGTGTGGGTCAAGGACATATCCTACTTTGACATACAAGAGGCGACTGGAAAACTCATGCAAATTAAAGGCAATGGTACACTAAAGTTCGACCTACAGGCTTACTGGAGATACGCTTTCACTCATTGGATTGTTGATACAAACCCTGCACTTACCCCTAATGAGATACTTGAACTCAAGGGATATGTAGGTGACCAAATTGCAAAAATCCTTCCAAAGCCTAATGAAATTTTAGAGGACATGACTGGAAATTTTACCAACGTGACCGAGTAGCGGTCACGCAATTCATGGAGAAAGAGCAGTACGAGGAACCCAACGACTATAACTTACAAATACAACAATGGGCGTACATCATAGCAACACACTACAACATATCCCTTGCCGAAGTATACGCCATGCCACGACCACTTTTTCAACAATCACTTACATGGGCTATGGTTATCAAAGAGCGACAGAATAAAAGAGAAGAGGAAAGAAGAGAGGAACAACGACTAAGGGCTAAAGTCGGTGACAGGGAGATAGTGAAACTGGATTACAACTTTCCGGAAGATTTTGATTGAGGGATAATATGACAGCATTAGCAACATTGACCTCAATGGCATCAGCCGCACGCTCTATTGGACCGGCTTTTGAGATGGCAGGTCAAGCGATTAAAAATACCATCACTGAAGTATGGAATTGGTTCAATAGTACGTTTCTTGACCCCGTTTTAGAAGGAGCACAGAATATTGGTAATGCTCTTTCTACTGCATTTAGTGCGCTTACTGACCCAATAGGATATACGAGTGGTTTACTTTCAGGTTTTTTTACCACACATATTGACGAAGCCAAAGTTCTTGAAGAGGCCGTTCTTGCCGCTTTTAACAAAGAATGGGACCAAATGTTGAATTTGGAGGAACAACCCGAATGGATGACTCCTGACCTATGGCAAAAACTGCAAGAGGAGGCTTCTGTTATGGCGGCTCAAGATTGGGACGGTATGCTCAACTTAGATGAAGGAAAGCCTGATTGGATGACCAACGAACTATGGGAAGAACTCGGAAAAAAAGGTAGAGAAGCCGCAGAACAAGAATGGTATTCGTATTACAACTTGGAAAAAAAACCTGATTGGATGGATGAAGAATCTTGGCAACGTCTACAAGACACTTCGGCGGGTATGGCTGACCAACAATGGGAAGACTTTCTTGAATTGGGAACTAAACCTGATTGGATGACGGATGAACTTTGGCAAACACTAAGCAATACAATTGCCACAGAAGGTAAAATGGGTGCTGAAAAATTAGCGGCTGATTGGGATGAATTGATTACATCAAGCGATGAACCTGAATGGTCAAAAGAAGAATTTTGGAAAAACGCTTCGGGTGAAATTAGGAATCAAATTGATTTAGCCTACGAACACATCAAAAGAAAATCGGCTGAATTAGCAACGGATTTGATTAACAAATTTATGGAACCTTTCAATATGCTCACAGAAATGACTGGGGATGCGGCAAGGGGTGTGGCAAGCGGCTTTAGCGGCGGTGGCGGTATAGTCGGTGGCTTTATTGGCGGTGTGGCTTCATTGCTCAATGATGCAGTCATGGGGCCAGTGGGCTACAGTCGAGTCCTTAGTGGACCTGAAGGTACGTTTGCGTTTAACGATAAAGACACTATTGTAGCAGGTACAAACTTGGGCGGCGGAGGCGGTTCTACTTTCAATATCAATGTAAACGCCAGTGGCATCACCGACCGCACCGATAAGCGACAACTGGCACGAGAGATTGGTAACATGATTCAACAAGAGATGTCACGTAGTATTGGCGGTACAACCATGCGAGGTCGATACGGATGAGCACTGGACACTCCACTACACCTGTGCGCTTGGTAAGCCAAAGTGGACGATTTTATGATTTAAATTGCACCAGTGTATCAATTGATGTTGATAGAAACGTATTCTCTATGCCAGTACCATTCACTGGTTCGTCAAGAATAATGACGGATATGAATTTGACCAAAGGTATCATTACACTTGAGGGTGTTATTACAGACGGTGATGCTTCGCTTGTATCTGTAGGAAACCAAGCGGAAGCATCAATTGATTTTAGTGCAACCACTGCCGATTTTGATTCTCGATTTGTAGGTAGTATAATTTCATATTCATACGCACATGGAAATTTTGACCCTTCATCAGTCGGATTAAATGACGATACATACGCTGATGGTAACAGTATTGTTTTTTGGAGAGGTACAGTTTCAGGAGGAGAAAAAGATGTTTTTACAGTGTTTTTTGGTGTAAACAATGCTGCCGCAGGGTATGATACAACCTTGTCACCAAATGAATACATATTGTCTTATCATGACGGTACATCAGCAAAAACTGCGGCTGAACTTGCTACAGGTCTTCATAATTTAATTACCAATGAAATACCAACAATCAATTCACAAATTATTGCTGGACGAAATGCCGCTAATTCACAGGTTGTGCTCACTTTTTCCAATGTCCCTTCAGGTAACACTTATACTAACAGTGATTTGTTTCCAAATCCTTCTTTTATTGGTTATGTACCAAGAATTGTTACGTTTAACAAAGGTATAGAAAGTTCCAATGTAATGAGTGCTGGTGACACAGTACAGCAACTTTATGCAATCATATCAAATTCAAACAATAGATGGTCGGAAAATATTCAAGAAGATTCACATTACATAGTAGGTTTACAATTACCATTTCTTTCATCTGAAGGTGTAGTTTCAGGAGAAAAGTACGTTTCTCGACTTATGTATTCTAACGCTGGGTATTCTGCAAATATATCAAAAAATGATAACTATTCAAAATTAAGCAGTTTTGCTGGTTCAACTTTTGAAAACAACCACACTGGTTTTGCAAACAACGGGATAAAGGCAGTAGTAGATAAGGCAAATTTTGCACAAGTCGGTGGAGAACCTAATGTATATACTTTTACAATAATTCTTATGGTAACAAATATGATTTTGTAGGTGTTGTTATGGTTGCAATTGGAAGAACAAGTCATGCTTTCTTTTTCGATGGTGTGTCTGATTCGATTGTTATTCCTCAAAGTCGTTTTGCAAGCACAGGTGTACATCGAGGCAGTGTGAAAACTCCTATTACAACACTGGGTGAGCAAGAACTTCAAAGTTCGATAACTGCAACTGAATTTTCCGATTTTGTAATTGAAGCATGGGTCATACCCGATTGTGGTGGTACAGTTGTTGAACGGGAAGGACAATTTCGTATTACATTAGGCACAATTGATACTGCTGGACCTGCTACATTTCAGTTAATGTTTAGAACCCCAACAGGTGATAAAAATTTAGCCTTAAGCAGTGCTATTGATTTAACAACACGCTATGATGGTATCGTATTTCCTTCACAAGAAATCAACGGTATACATGACTCGTACAATCGTTTTGATACCAGTACATATGGTGAAGCAACCAGTTTAAATTTTAAACACCGCCCATTGTACCACGTTGTATGTGCTTACAGTAACGGCTTAATGGAAATGTACGTCAATGGGGAACGCATAGCATTTGAAACAATACCTCCATCTTATCGTCCAAAGCCTGTGGATGGTCACATATACGTCGGTGGTAAAGGAGGACAATTTCGTGGTGCAATAGAAGCACTGCATTTTTCAGATAGCACAGGGGGGAATATCTTCGCACCTGAAATGCCTACAATGACAGATTCTACAACAGGTATGTACCGTTTCGAGGAGCCGCTTGATATTGTTGAAACAGTTTATTCAATGAATGCGGTGACAGCCGCTACAGACGGTAGCACAACGACGTTTACAATTGCAACAGCCGACGCTCAAAGTTTAATTGCTAAACTAACAGGAAAAGCATACGACAGCAGTAGTCCTATTGCAACTTTTACTGATTCACCGTACAGCATGGGTAAGTACAAAGTCAATGATTTGTATACTACACCTGCTTCTCCAACGACGTTTTCTGTAGCACACACACCTTACAACCTGCTCATCAACGCAGGGGCTATCAATCAAAACACATTCAAGCCTAATCAAAAACCGCCTGAACGAGTACGCTTGCATTCAATTGATGGAAGCAACGGTACAGTCACCATATCAAGCATACATGTTGATTTTGTAAATGGGACGAATGGGCTACGAGGTTTGCTACACTCAAGAACGGCTGACGTGGACAATTACTTTGTTGTTGTCAATGCCGACTTATTGATTGATAACGGGACAGGGCGACCATATCAACCTCCACACTATGGTTCGCAAATTTTTGACCGTACAGGCCAAATGGTCTTAGATGAAAGTGAGCATGAAAATCACGGCTTAGTGTACTCTTCTCGTATGGCAATATCAAGTATAGACACAAACAATCCTTTTGCCGTTACGTGGCCTTCACATCTCGATGAATTATTCCAAGTAGGACATAGTGGACGGCACGCCTTATCGCACATTGTAGGTCATGAATACATGCGACGTTTTCCTACCCCTACAGACATGAGCGTAGACCAACAAATGGATGGTAGTGCTGATGTTGTATCATTGTCTTTTGATTCTCGTCAAACGCACATGAGAGAAGCAATATCAATGAACAGTCAAATTGATGCATACACAACTAATTTCAATTCAAAAATATTGAAATTTAAAAATTCAAGCACAGTTCAATCTATTGTCAATAATGGTTTACCTGCAAGTAAAAAAGAACTTATCGCTATCGGTGGTGCTACCTTTGACCCACAGCCGTTCTTTTTGAAAGGTCCAGTACCATTAGTATACGACGATGCTGATACTCGTCTGTACCATTTACGACCCGAACAAACATCACGCATTGCATTACTCAAAGTACCAGCATTGCAATCTGCTCATAATCTTGCACCGTTTGTTGAAATTCATTACAATGCAATTGACCTAACAGGTGCAAGCATGGGGGTTAGTGGTCCAATGCTCATGGTCGAAAAAACCGTACCAGCAGGGTCTTTTGACTTGGGTGGTGGTACTCGTGTTATTGATGTAATTACCAGTGACCTTGCAAACACAGTGCTGTATTCAGCCGGTGGTAAAATAGATGTAAAGATAACAGATATGAGTTCAAATTTTGTATTACAAAAATCGCATTCATTGCTCGGTGACGGTACAGGTGGAGAAGAAACCGATGCTGAACTTGATTTTTCTACTTGTCCTGTCAATTACACTCCTGTAAACGATACTACTGCTACCCCTGCATCACCACCAAAAGTTATCAAAAAGTCACATAACAATGCTGTGCATGAGTCTGTATACAACAAAATATATTTTCCTCCCGTATTTAGCAACGGCACAGTTTCAAATGGTGTCTTACAACCTATTGCTGACAAAACTGTTACTGCACAATTCGACGTTTCTCCAATGGTATTGAAAAATCATACATTTGAAACATTTGATATTATTGATAATAGTATAAATTTTGATAATTCAACTGGTTCAATCTATGTGCAACCAAGCAATCGTAAACGTGTTAATCAATTGAGTAAATTAAACAGTATAGTTGATTCACAATTAAGCGAGTTTAAATTACTCCAACTTATGACTCGTGGACGAGTTCGTAGCATTGCTGAAAAAGTCGATGGTGACAGTAACATGCGTACTACCGAGGTAACCATTCACGGTATTGCTGAAAGCGCACTATCACAAAATGTCAATGTTCTTGGTAGTGGTTCGCCTGATTCTCATGTCGTCAAAGAGATTGAACCCAATGCGCCTGTCGTCACTGTTACGCTTGGTGGCCCCGGTCAAGGGGCGGTCAATACCAAGCCCACCTTCGACCCATCTCCATTGATGCGTCTACCCGGCTCAACACGGCGGATGTGCGCTGTACAAGCAACAGAAATTGTGGCTGATAATGACAATACGAGTGGTACTGTAAACACGCTTTTTGTTCAACCCCTAAACAATGAATCACTTGATTTGGCTTCGTGGTCTACGTTTTGTTTCCCCGAAAAAGGTCGCATTTATCTTGCCGATGGTGCAAGTGCCGAATATGAACAAAAATCATCTGTTGGATTTGCATTCAAGAATGACAATAATGCAACAAGTGAACGTCGATTTTTGACGGCTGATGGAAGTGCTGTAGAAAATTTCTATGTATGGGCTAAAGAAACAGGATTACTACGTGGTACAGCATCAGCAGGTGCAAGCATAACTGAAAGTATCGGTGAATACATTTACAATGACGATAATTTTAATGACGATTCACTTGTTCAAGACGGTAGTACTGTCAATGACCGTTTGTTCCAGTCGATGGACGGAGTAACGCATGATTATCAGTTAGGTTCGCAATACTCAAGCACTCGTGCAATGGTTGAGATACCGTTTTTCCCTCAACAATTCTTTGACCATGAGAATGAAAACGTGTTCCCCGGACCTGACAACAGTATGAAAATTCATATTGATGCCACATACACAGCCCATACTTGGAATCCTACACCTGTTGGACGACGTGCTGATGATGTTCAAGTAGCCGACCGCACAGCGTCATCGGCTTATTCATACAACATTAACAATCAAGACTACGTTTCCTCTACAACAATTACAAAAGTAGAGTACGATTCAAGTGGTAAGTTCTACAAAATTTACGTTTCCCATCCCTCTCTTTTTCCACCAGTTGATACTTCTGTTTTAGAGTATTCAAACATAAAAAAATTACCTCGATTTAGGAGAGCGTTTTTGGGTAATGGGTTGTGGTGTATGTATCGTAATGACCCCAGTAGTGATGGCTTCTTACGTGTAGATGAAAATGACACTGGTACAAGTGGTGTTATATCAGGTTCATACGCCAAAGGTTTCTTTGAAGGCGCAGTGCCTCAAACTGCTCTCTTTATCGCACAAGGGTATCGTAGTGAAAACTTACTACCAATAGCATCAGATAACGAAACACCTTCTTCTGATTATGAAGCACGTTCACCATACTACTACGACAACGCAAACGTAAAAACACAAGGTGGTAATCTTGACTATGGTCTTCGACAGTATGTAAGTGCAATTGAAATTAAAGCAGGTCCACTTGTTAATCCTCATGCACCACGAGTACAATCAGGTATAGCACAATCAACCATTAAATCGTTCACTAAAGTATTCGGATTGTACTCTTTTATTGTAGAAGATGCAAGCGTTTTTCCTGAAGTAATTGAATACACAAAAAGTGCTACTGGTGCAATTGCTATAGAAGAAGGCGATTTAATGTATACTGCTGAAATTGTTCTATCAGATGGTACAATACATGAAATGATGTTCCTTGGGCGATTATCATCGTACATAGGTACTACGACAACACAGCCTAATCTATTGTACTGTAATTCCACGAACACTTCTTTAACAGACCTTGAAGGGGCTATTTTAAGATTGAAAAGTGCAGGTAGAGCATTACAATCGGGTACAACACATGCTGACGCACTATCGACAGTTCAAACTACATTCTTACCCGATACATCAGAACAGTGGACAATTGCAGTAGCGGCATCCAGTGGGACCACTACAACCATAGAAATTACAACCTCCGCATCTGACCGACTTGCCTCATCAAATACAATAGGATTGAATATACGCAAAGATGACCAGTTGTATATTGACGATGTATCGGGTAGTGACATTGATTATCTTGGAAAAGTGTCTTCTATTGTATCAAACGTTGTAGGAGGTACAACAAACACAGTCATCACGCTTACAGCAAACAACGCTTGTACTGTAGCAGTTGGTGACAAAATTCGAGTGTCTATTGATAGCGTCATAGCCGAAGACCACGATGCTGTGTTAAACGCTACATGGTTAAATCCGTATGCCGCAGGTGGCATGCGAAACGGTGACACTGTGTGGATGAACATGACAATGAACAATCCACACGCAGTAGAAGGTTTGTTCTGTAAAAGCCGTGGTGTACTTAACGAGAATCTTGTGTGGAAAGGTTTCAACGGTGGACGTGGGACACTCGCCAGTCGTCCTCGTGATTCAATACCTCTTGAGAATTACTTGATTGGAGATACGTGTTTAGAAACAGCACAAAACTTGGCTCAACACATTAACAAAACAATTGAATTGAATTACGAATCATTGCTTGGTAGTTCGTATACAGATATTCCAAGAGTGGCCTACGTAGACCCATATCTTGCTACCGAAGGTCATGCTCGTGTATTGCTTTACGATGTCGCTCATGACCGTGAATTTATCGCATTCCATGACCTACACATGCAGGTACAATCGAGTGCGGCTACACCAAACATTGGATTTGGTCGTGATATTGTACACGCAGGTGGTGTAGTAAAACTCGACCGTTTCTTGGTATCTCACAACGGTGGTGCACCGCATTACTTCACAACTCAAATCGACGTAGCCAATGGATTCCCAAGTGAAAACAAATACCTGCGTAGCACGCAACAATCAAAGTTTATTGAATCAGCCTATGCACACGATATGGCGAACAGCCATGCAAACTTCTTGATTGAAGACCCAACAACGAGAGGAAACAATAAACAGTTAATGGGTAAAGGTCATGGTCACTTTGTACATTCAGGACTAATGTATGGTTATAACAGCAACATCTACGCTGTAAGCGACAACGCTTTACCTCGTGTCGAACCTGCTGTAGCATCAGTATATTGGGCAAATGAAAAACACAAAAACGCTCGCAAACCAAGTAAGGATAAATTTGTTGAATCTTTGAAACTGCATCGTTTGTCGAAAAATCCATCAACGTTTAGTTTCCGTGACGCAAGTACGTTGTTTGATACACCTGATGGTACACGATGTATTTCAGCGTTCTTGAGTTTGAAGGGTATACGCTCCTCTACTCTCGATTTAGCGACTCATGAAGAAGACCGCTTAGAGCATCTACCACACTGGACTGAAATGGACTTTGTGCGACGTATGGTGATTGATTGTGGTGAAGTTGGAGTCAAAGAAGGGGTAACAGACATTGAAGCGGCGGCTCGTGAAATTGTACGTTTAATCAATCAAAGTGGAGCAAAAAACGGTCGAACTCATGCTCGTCGTCCATCTCAACAATACCCCGGTGAAAGTGAAAGTCTTGACCTTACACGAATAGGCGTACGACAAGACGTTACATCCGAAGCAAAAGACCCAAGTAGCGCACACATCAATGCTGATTTTGCCGCTACGGGTTCAACTTACGACCCTGCTCCGTGGTGGTTTGTAGATGAAGCGTTTGACACGCATGACCGTGGAAGTCACATGGGGTATGTTCGTGCTCACCTCGGACGTGTTGTAGAAGACATGAACGGTAACGAAGGCTTCTCAATTGTCATTCACTCTACTGTACCCGGTGCATCGGGACGCAACTTCTGTGTATGGCTTGACAACAGTAAAGGTCAATCAAACTACAAGCCGCAATTCCTTATTGGACACGGTGGACGATTCCGTAATTTTTGGTGTCAGCCTGATGAAACATTGGGTGAGAACATGCATCCAGCCCCAATGCCTCTTAACAAGCATGGTCGTCCGTTTGCTCCTGTCACCACGCTACGTGAGTATGTACTTCAAGAAGAACCCGATGAGCCGTTCACAAACAATCATGACGTAGGTAATCGTAAATCAAACGACTCATCGGAAAATCGTAACGTATCGGCACGAATTGGTGGTATCAATCACAATACCGTATCGGATGAATCATTTGAAGTTCAAGGTCTTTCAACCAATCTTGTCGAGGGATTGCGAGCAGGTAAGCAAGCAGTTGGGCGTATCAACTTTGGTGGGCTTGTTGCATCAGGAGTACCCGGCTTTGCACCCGATACAGGTACACACGGCTTTGGTCGAAGAGGTGATGAGCGATTCGATTACAAATACGGTGAAGCCATTAAGTTTGGTGACAGTGACCCAACTGCTATCGCTTCATACACAGCGCATGTAAATCCAAGTGATGTCACAGAAGATGCAATCGGGGATTCACCACTATACGGTTTCAGATTTACCGACCATAGAGGTCGTGGGTATGGTATACGTTATGTCTACCGTAAATTCGGTCAAGCGTTTTCCGATGAAAATACTACATTACCTTCGACCTTAGAAGATGAAGTTATCATTCACATCAATGATGACGATGTTTCAATGGGTGGGTTTACTCTTGGTGGACATATGCTCGGTTGGGGTGACCCAACAGGTCGCTTAGATGTATCAGGACTTCAACTCTCTAAATGGCGTGGTAACCGTTGGAGAGGCATGTATGCTCCCGACGCTGGTGTTGATGCCCAAGTAACATGGGACGGTACAGCAAATACTCTCACTGTTGTGTTTGAAGCACCATTCAATACTGGTGCTTCTTCATCACCATTAGCAAATCACCCCGATTTGCTTGGGTATCTTGGCTTCCCGCACACTAATGGAATTATTCATCTTCACGATACATTTACTGGTACAACTCAAGATGGTTTCGTTGGAAACGCATTGTCTTACGAATCACGCACAGTAAATGACATAACGGGCACACACATCTTCTACGGTGTTCGTGGTGAATCATTTTCTTCATCTCACTACATAAGCAGTGGAACTGTAACAAATGGCGCAAGGACGCAACCTCACGCTTCAAACAACACCATGCGTGTGTTACTATCATCACGTATTAACTGGACAACACTGGTTACCGACGAAGTGCTTGCGTACGCTACCAACGTGGCTATCAATCATCCCAATCCAAATCAAGAAGATGGAATAGCAGTTGATGTACGTCGTTTGTATGCGTGTGACGGTCGTACGCTCGGTGAATGGGGCGTAGCCGAAGATGCAATCATTGTACGCTCGCACAACCCACAGCGTGGTGCTACACCAATTTCACGCATGTTCTCTTCAAAACTACACACCGATTATGCTATACAAGCGGCTCATCTTGAGTACGGAGAATATGAAACATTAGCAAAAGACGCTACTGGGATTTACGCATTCAGTTCATCATCCGATGCTGTGCATCAACCGATAAGTGATGCACTACTTGACAAGAATAGACAAATTGACGCAGGGTATCTTCCAAGAACAGTACTGCAAATTCGCACAAAAGGACGAGGGTATCACGCCAACACCCCTACGCCTATCCTTGTCGATTCGTTTAATGACCCTGTACCAGTTGATACATGGCGAAAGAATCTCAAAGGTATCACGTTTACATCAACAAGCGGTGACCATATTTTACCTACGTTAAACAATGACATGATACTTATTGATGGTTACAATTCAGTAACTAAAGTCTTCAATACACCATCTTCATCTTATTCAATTACTCATGCTCTTATACCAGCAGGGCAAGAATCACACACAATAGATACTTTTACAAAAGAACGTTCTTTTGGCGAGCGTAAACGATTTTATTACACAGATAAGCAATTTGCATTGCTTGCATCAGAACAGGGTTCAAACTCATTAACGAAAATAGAATTGGAAAGAAATGATTTTGCAAACGATGATTGGGTTGCCAATTTTACTAGTACACTTGCTTCAAAAGACCATATATTCATGCGTTTTGGACAACAGCAAATTGGTGGTCGTCGCTCATACGGTGCTGTAGATGCTGAACCAGTTGTATATTTCAAGGGTGCAAAAGATAGCAACGACCATTCTGTACCACTGTACTTTGGTGGTGGTTTTAGCGGCGTAGTGCTGGACATTAACGATGGTACAGAAAACGATTATTCGTCGTTCTATACACACCCGTATTCCAATGGACCGACAGGTACAGCAGGTATACAAAATGCCAACGAGATTTCTACTTCATTTGCTATTGTAGACTGCAATGCGTTGCTTGCATTCTTCCCTGCTACACCATTACTAAATCAACACCGTGGGAGTTTAACGCACCCAGTAGCCAACCGTAACAATGTCCTTTCACCCGATTTAGCGGCTGGAGCACACACAAGACACACCAATACACCTGCACACGTTGTAGCAAGATACACAGCAGGTATCGTACAACAAAAACCATCACCGCTTGTATTACGTGTAGCGAATCCAAATGCACGATACAAAGACACTGGTGTTGGAGAAACACATACAACATACATTATCTTTGGTCCCGGTCAAGCCTTCCCATTTACTGAAATGATATCAGTGGACACAGACGAACAGCCGCACCCCGGTTATGTTGTTACAACTGGTAATACATGGAGCAAAGTACCCGCTAACAAAAACTTACCAAATGAAATCAAAAACTCCGATAACAAATACGGACCACCATCAAGTGCGTATCAATCAGCACGTCAAGTTTTCCATTGGGATACAATATGGAACTGGTCACCAGCGCAAGGTGTGCCTAACATTGGAACACCAAGCGGTGCTGGACTTGTCCAACGACCTGAACATGGTTACCATTACGGAGAACACTTTACCGCAGCATCTTATGCTACTGCAACAAACTTTGAAGATTATCGAAAAGCACACCCGTATAAATTCGTAGGTGCAATGTATTACGGTATCGCTATGGGTGCTGATTTGTGCTTCCATATGGACGGTGGTTATCACCCCGGTGGTTCTTGGATGGACAACCAGTTATCATTTAATCCACCACATGACATTAGTGATTACAAAATAAATCGAGGACATAATATTGTACACCCATCAGCCTTCCGTGTGTCAGGGAAACTTGCAAACAATTTTGTTACAGGTGCGAGTAATGAAAACATTGCCTCATTGTATGAAGATGAGTTCATTGTTGTAGATGCTACTCGATGTCAAAACGGTGAAGAATTGGCTACAATACTCGGTCAATCAATTAATGAGTTCCCCGGAAGTAGTGCCATCAAAGCAATGGGAGGAACGTTTGCTCCATCAATGGGTAACGCTATGCGACAAGACCGCTATGGTTGGGTCGAGATGTCATTCGGTTCATATGTTATTGATGGTGCACACGGAACACCTACCACGTTAAACTCGTCTAAAACAATTTTGAAAGCAACTATAAGTGGCGCAAGTCAAGCAACACTTGAACAAATACCTGCATGTGGTTGGCTTCGTACACCTGATGGTGGAACGACTACCGTTGGTTCAGGAGACATTCCTACATTTGCACCATACCATAGTCGAGAAGTTGTTTCTAATGGAGGTGGAGGGTTTGATGTACATTTCCTTCTTGCGCCAAATAGAGTACATAGTCTTCCTTTGATGGAAAGCCTAACAACACATCAAAATAAACATCAATTTGGTACTGTAACTCATCCTGATTACAGTGGAGGAAGCCCAAGTGCAGTATATGTTTGGTCAAAAGCAGGTGTGCATCGTTTCAACAATGAAAACGATTCAACTCGTGACCACATGACACAAGTGCACTTTAGTGGTGTTGTCGATGCTATTGACCGTACACGTCCTGTGGGTGCTGTTGGATGGGCAGGAGAGCGTTATTCATATCTTAACTCTCTCAAGGTAGGTTCGGAGCAGTATGGTGCAGGTTTGGGCGCATGGCATCCAATGCTTGGATTTTCACCGTATGGTTCAAGCAACAGTTGCATGACAACGTTTGGTCATCTTGCACACAGTAATCCAATTACTTTCACTCCTGAAGCATCTCAACGCATAAATAATCAAGGTAATGCTGAAACAGTAATTACCACACCGTATACATGGAAGTACAGCCTTGCGTCTACAAATTCTTACTACACAAGTGCGGCACAAGATTCAGCCGAAAATTCCAATTTAGGTGCTGACCCAGTAACGTATCGTGATATTAACGATGATACGTTTGCATTACCACGTAGTCTTCACATGCCTCAAGGTGTGTACAGTCGAGCATTTGTTGTTATATCGTATGAAAGTGAAATGGCACTTGTAGCAAAGCACGACAGGGATGAAATCAAAGCAACGGGCGACTGGCTTTCTGTATCATCAAAAGTCAATGTTGATAGCGTAGCCCCTGCAACCGCCATCACGTTTGCGGGTACTACACGATGGGATGAGCGTATACACAGCCCTGAACGATTTACTGCACCTGCTAACGCTGGACCCAACATAGAGGCGTTGATAGCAAATGGATTCACACACACTACCGACACTTATCCAAGTGCATACAATTTTGGTTCAGCATTGGCTAATGATGATACACTGTTTAATGCCGAACCTTGTTTCAATGAAACAGGAGATTTGTTTTATGACCTCGATGAAAGTCCCGGCTCCGACCAACTGGAAGTAACAACAAATGTAAAACGTAATCTACGAAGAAAATACATAGTATCGAGCAGTGATGCTTCTATTACTTCTCGATACCCAACAGGGCATAACTTTTGGGAAGGTGACTTGAATGCATTCCAACTTGCTGAAGATTCACCAGTAAAGAATTTCTCTATTGAAAACATTGTATGGAAACGTATGGATGGTGGTAACTTGTCACTCCCTGCTGTTAATGCTCGTGGTCTTGGTGCAGTGCCGTTTATCACTCGTGTGTCGGGTGGTACAGCCTATACCACTGGTGAAAAACTGTTTGGTAATTGTCGGTTTACATTTGAAACAACTAACTCGGCAATGTACCCAATCATACAAGCACAGGAGTTGAGTCATCCACAAATTGCGGCTCGGCATCCTGATGAGTTACGTAACGTGCTTGAGATACCGAATGAAGAGTTGCAATTCTTAGCCATGTCTGTTGT
>CENS01072564.1_pt1 | contig 20500 bp, 7 predicted proteins | sample 530201 | NCBI WGS metagenome assembly CENS01 (sample SAMEA2619747, study PRJEB7988) | marine metagenome | biome: marine biome (ENVO:00000447); feature: surface water layer (ENVO:00002042); material: "saline water (ENVO:00002010), including plankton (ENVO:xxxxxxxx)" | depth 5 m | reverse complement strand
TATATGAAAAAAGATCTAAATTCATTAATAGAACAAGCCCTTGAGAATATCAACAAGGACAGACAAGAGACAGAGATACTCCTAGACAATTTAAAGGAGTACATGAGCGTTTCTAAGGACCGTTATTCAGATTCCGGTCCCACCGCCGCCAAATTTGTAGAAACACTACAAAGAAGTAATGAACAACTAGTCAAGCTAGCTTCCCTGGTCTATAAAAAGGATCAAGCGTCTAATCAAGCAGGTCTATCAGAAGATGATAAAAAGCAGTTGTTTGATATAATCAAGGACGATTAGTATGGCGAAGGAACCAAAAAACTCAATATACAGTGACGAGAAACAAGATTTGTTTCTAAAAAAAGATACACTTGGAAACAACATCGCTACTAAATCATACGATCTTGATCGCTCTACTCCCATGAGTTCTTTGAAAGATATGATGAGGGACTATTATAGTCCTAATACACTATTGGACAACAAAACAGCTACAGCAGTAGTACTACAAATAGATCAAAAAATTCCCTCCTTTATAGAGACCGTAAATGGTGCGACACTGGGTACCTCACAAGGTCTCGTAAGAGTTCGTGTTCTTAGTGATGCTAGAAATTATTGGATTCCAGTACCTAAAAACAGTTTAGATCCCATAATTGGTTTTTACCCTTTGGTTCGAAATAATTCGGGGGAAGAAATTAAACCAGGTCAAATAGTCCAAGTAGAATTCGGAAACAATAAAAACCAGTTCTCCAGTATATCGGATACTGGTTTTATAAATAAAGTTATTGCACGTACTGAACAACCTTATCTTGAGCCTGTTATAGAAAGAAAAAGAACAACGCTGCCAGCTAGAAAAGATATTAAAAAACCGACTGCAATTAAAATTGATCCAAAAGACACTTCGGCAGGGAAAAAGGGTCAAGAACTAATAAATGATCGATCTTTCAATGAAAAAGCAGCGAATGTTGCTAAACGTTTAGGTATTGATAAACAAATCTTGTTGGATATAATGGAATTTGAATCTCAAGTAGATCCTCAGGCGGGTAACCTTGGCGCTGCCGGTCAAAGATTCGCCACTGGTCTTATACAGTTTGTCCCTGATACTGCTATAGGTCTAGGAACAACTGTTGATAATATATATAATATGACTGGATATCAACAACTTGACTTAGTAGAGAAGTATTTTAACCAATTCGGGAAAAATACTAGAAGGGCAGGAAAAAATCTTAAGGATCTTTATCTTTTAGTTATACGACCAGCAGCCCTCAATAAACCAGATAGTCATATAATTGGATATTATAAGGGCAGAGATCAACGAGCAAGCGCCGAAGCCCAAGCTAAATATAAAACAACCAGCTTCGCTAAAGTTTTCGCACTTCAAAATCCTGTATTTAAGGAATATGTAGTTCCACCAGGCGTAGTAACAAGGGGAGGGGTAAGAAAAAAGATATCTGATTGGATGAAAGACAGAAAACGACGTAAAGATAAATTTACTGACCCATATGCAGGAAGTTAGATAGTATGACTACAGAAGCAGATATACAGAGATTTCGATCTGAAGGCCGATCTTTCACTTTACAGGAAGGAGAATATGGTAATCAATATGTTGAAATTTCAACGGGTGTAATCTTTGAAACTGATGAACAAAGAGTTGCTAAACAACAAAAGTTCCAGTCCTCACTTCAAGGTTTGGGTCGGTCACAATCTCCAGATAATGAAACCCAACTACCTTCAGTGGTAGAAGTTCGCTCGGAAAACAATCAAGAAAATATTGTTAAAGAAGATAAAGCTCAACGCCAAATCTCTCCTCAAAAAACCCCTCCAAAACCAAATAAGCCTGCTGGGTCTGGTCCTATGGCGGATACTATAACAGAGGCATTATTATCTCAAGGTAAAAAACAGTTTAAAGAAGATAATCCAAATCAAAATGCCCAAAGAAATTCTGGTTTTTACAACACACAAATAGTAGAACCTGTTCCTAATTACAACGCCACTGATGGCGAAAAAGTCATTCAAGGCAAATCTAATACTATTATTATTATGGGTAGAGATAGACCTGGAAGTGAATTTTCCGGCAAAGGAGCAACACCAAATACTCATGTTGGTTGTATAGATATTATTGCTGGTCTTACCGGTAAAATGGCGAGAGAAGTAGACAACCAAGGGCAGAAAGTACTAACTAACAAGAGCACGCAACTCGATGCTGCCCGCATCTATATATCTCAAAGAGCAGATATAGACTCTCCTGAATACTTTAATTTAGCAGAAGGAAAGGTAGGCAACTTAACTAACCGTTCTGCAATAGCCATTAAGGCTGATTCTGTTAGAATTATAGGCAGAGAAGGGATTAAACTAGTCACTAGTACAGATACATATAGTGGTGCCTCGGGTCAATTCATTGGTGACAATATCCAGGGGATTGACCTTATAGCTGGTAATGATGACGAGGGTCTCCAACCCATGGTCAAAGGCGACCATCTAGCTAAAATTTTAGACGATGTGGTCGAACTGATGATACAGTTGCAAAATTTGATAAGCTACAATCTTGAGCTAACCGCCCAAATAAGTGCTGCGCTTGGGAAAAATGTACCAACGGCAATACCAGATTTAACAACTGTTATGCCTAACTACTTGGCCAGTGTGGATGCTCATTCAACCCTATCAAAAAACTTTGTTAAACATAAATTAAACTATAGCAACAAACACCCACTTGCTAAATATAACTTTCGAAGTAAATATAACAATGTAAACTAGGTAAGTTATGGCTTTAACTAATCGACAGAAAAAAATTGTAAATCCTTATGCGGAAAGTTTCGACTCACCGACTCGTCGTGGTGTCGGTTATGATTACAATAATATTCAAAATAGATTTGTTTTAGACGCAATTCATGAAAAATATTTATACTTTTTTGAACTTGCACAAGCTGGAACCCTAATGATCGGTTCCACTAGAGACAATCCTCGAATAACTGAAACTGATCTTCTGGCATATTTTGCTCTTTACCCTCAAAACGGAAAGGTTGTGGGTGGAGAGTCTGTAGAAATACCTGAGTTTGAATCTAAGCAGATACTTTTTTTAATAGCCAATCAGTTAAAATCAGAACAGAATTTAGTTAGATATTCGTCCAAGACAACAGAATTAACATTTCAGGAAGAATATCAAGAAGAGAACATAGGCGACCCTAATTCAACTCAAAATGTGGCTAACCTCATAGCCATCCCGCCCGCCCATTCACAGCCTTACAAAACAAAACTTAGGGCAGCCCTAGACTTACCAGAGATACAATATAGCGAGGAAGTGGGATTAAATTCGCTAAACTTAGACCCAGAAGTAGCGGTTTATGTAAGTTCAGACTCTAATGTTGATTTGTACGATTGGAGAAACAACGGGCTACCTGGTGAGGACAATGATCGAGTATATTATAACCCTGCTGATAAAAACTACTACTATGTAAGGAGAACAAACTTCACCGACGAGTCTTCATATGCCTATAATAAACTTAGAAATGTAGCTAAAAATGACGGTGTGGGTGCAGCTATATCTGTATGGACAAGGTATGGAGAAGAAAAAAAATCAAGGTACAAAAACGCAATAGAGACTGCTATAAGAGAAGTCTTGAAGCTAACAGGGAGAAATTCTGATAAAAATTTTGATAAGTTGTTAAACGTCTTTCTGCCTCCAAGATCTTACCGGGACGTAAATAGAAGAGTGAAGGGGGCGGAATGCTTTCCTTTATTAACATATAAGGATATCCGACCAGGATCACGCTGGATATATGCTTTAAAAATTGATGCATCTATTGTGTCTAATTTAGAGCCGGCACCGATAAGCGGAAGATTAGGAGATTTAAGACCTTCTTTTGAAGAATATGAGATATCCTCTTTACAAAAAGCTAAAAAACTTATCAGCAATGAGAACCGATCATCTAAAAGTGTTAGCTTTCAGGTTAAGGATATGATACGGTACCTTTTACCTGTTAGAAAATTATTGAGAGAATATAACAATAAACTTCTTGAAGAGGGTTTGACTCCTGATATTATTAATGGGATAGATCTTGATAGAGAAGCTACTCGATTGGAAAGTTTCTTTGAACTGTTAGAACTATTCTGTAGTTATAACAAAATATCGCTGCTCGATGATGATTATGTAGAGATATTTTTTACAGATAACTTTTCTGTAGATCATATTTGTATAAACGGTCTTTTTTATTACCAAGGTAGTGGTTTTAACAATTATTTAAACTTGTCTCAAGAAAGCACAAGAGTTGTTAACGCTTTTAGTTTATACACTCCCACTACATTTTCTATTTTAAGAAATGCCCATCCAATATATAAGGAATCTATTGACCAACCAGTTGGTACTGATCTTAATGCAATACAATTTATTTCTAAATATATTTTCCCATCCCAAGATATTAGCACTCTCAGGGTCCAGAGGCAAAACTCACTCGCCACTGGAGAGAAAATACTTGCCAAAAGAAAGACTATATTCACTAAGCTATCACAACTTTCTAACACTAGTCCACAACAATTTGAAGCATTATTCCAAACAAGAAAAAGAAAATATAGAATATCTTCTACCTTAGCTGCAATCAATTGTAATACTGGGCAGGCAAAAGTAGCCAAATATGCTTTAAAGTATTGGTCAGCCGTAAATAGCAAAACCCGATGGAGATCTGTAATACGTGAGACCATAATTCTCCTAAGGCAAGAAATTATAGAGGATGAATATTCTCGCCGTGCGCTTGGATTAGCTGAATTGTCTGTAAATACTCCTGGAAACTTAGGTGAGTCTTTAACACCGGCTGCTGATCTTATATTGAGGAGAGAAATTACGGCACAGGTTAATCAGCAAATTTCTTGTACCCTAGATGTTCTAGGTGATTTTATAGAAGATAATTTTTTGGATCCTCTTGGTGCCCCTCCTCCAGCTAAAACACTTACAAGAAAATTAGCGGGTCAGACGCCAACAATTGAGTTTACACTTAAAAAACCATTAGGGTCTCTGAAGTATAGGCAGACAGAAATCTATAATCTAGTTATAGAAACTATCCTATTAAACTTCGTTAAGTCTATTATAGCTGGCGTTGCTAAGGACCTTCTCGGCGCTGTTCTAGGTTGTGGTCCTAATAGTGGTCGCTCAAACAACTCAACCCTCCGTTCAAATATTAAAAAGATTGATTTTGGTGCAGCCTCCTTAAGCGAAGATCTTTTTAATATTGATCTTGTAGACGCAGCACAGTCAGCATCTCTAGAAAATGTTGAGAGGCAGAATATAGATGGTCAAGAAATAAGAATCAAGAGTCTACCATCCTTAGCCCAATTGCAAGCTTTTCTAAACGACGTTGCTAAGATGTGTACTCCTGTAGAATTACAGCAACTTTTAGATGGAGATGCTGAGTTTGATTTAATAGAACACATCTTGGAAACAGTAACAGGAAATCAGTCTATACCTTTTTCTGATATAAACCCTGAAGTTTATAATAGTATAAATTTTAGTAACAGTAAAATTAGAGACTTCTTTATAATTTTGGGGGATAATGGAGAAGATATAGAGAGTCTAGAAATAGTTGAAAACTCACCCCTTGCGGCTTACTGTGATGTAAGAAACCCTCTTTCTTCAAATGATCCACGTTTAGGTAATGCAAGTTTAGGCATTGGGGGTAGTGATGAAGATAGTTTAGAACTTGCGGCAGATATGGACGAACGTTGGTACTCAGAAATACAAGATAAACTTAGTAAAATAAACAGTATTTGTGATATAGCTAGGGATTTCGCAAATGTTCAAATTCAATTAGAGAGGCTCATAGAGTCCCTACCTACTATGAGTTGGTACGATGACTTTTTAAAATTTATTGCAGATACAAGTAACTCGTTTGCTGAATTATTTAGTAATATCTCTTCCGATGCTTTTGATCAAGACCAGAAAAAAACAACAAGACAATTAGCGGAGTATAATTTATACAGTTCAGAAATGGGTACAGAATTATTCTATCAGATTTTCTTCCCTATGCGTGATTTACCAATTAATCAATTTTACTACAACGGTCAAAGTACAGGCTTTCTCACCCCAGCTAGTTGGAGCCCTGAGAGAGTAGGATTTAGTTTCGCTCAAAATTTAAATAGAGATGGTGAAATTACATTTCGAGGAAACTTTGGATCTAGAAGGAATCAATATACAGAGGATAACGTATATTCTTTCATCTGGCAAGACACAAGAGACCCTAGAAACAGACCGGGTAGTTCAAGGGTCGAACCGAATAGGTTAAATATTCCTCAATATCGTGGTGCCCCACAGGAACCTTATGAATCATGGGATTCAGCCTATTATAGTCTTAGGAATTCTCCATTCTCCCTTCTAAAAAGGTTACAATCTGCTCCTGATAGGACCACAATAGGTGAAATGGGAAGAATAGATTATGGCGCTAGGATCCGACCCGATGACGAAGCAGCATACTTATCCTTAGTTGCTAAAAGAGTGTATAACTACTTTATTAGTGAAGAGATAAGATCACCCTATGTTAATTCTACTGGGGCTTCATTTTTAGTTTGCGGCGCACCAGGCCGACCAGTAAGTAATATTAATATTTCATATTTTGATCAACTTGGAGATTCTAAAACAATTGCCGAATATGATCCAACGGGAATCATTAAAAATGAATTATCTGGAGGCACTTATATTCCTGGGTCTGATGGTGATTATGAAACAGTAAATTACGAAGTATTCGCAGGTACAGAAGTTGGTGATTCTGTTATATCCTTGAATGATCGTAATCATTTAACTGTAGATAACGTAATTATGCCTACAAATGAATCTCTTGGGGTAAGAAATTTATATGCTAATTTTTCCATCGGCGTCCCTAGCGCAGACTACACTCGCCGCCGACCCAATCAACCAAGCAGTCAAACAACCTCTCAAAACCGAGATGAAGACGTTCGGAGTATACAAAATTATACTCAAAGAATTGATTCTACAATAAACAATGCAATCATAACAGATGCCGGCAAAAGAAGACTGGCTAGATATATTACAGCTATAAACAAGCCACCTTTGCAAAAAGTGGATGATACCTGTATTACAGTTAACGATATTACTAGGGCGGATGCAGTTATAAAGGTGATCCAGTCTAGGCTTTCTTCTTTCTTTCTAAACATAATGCCTTTGGCACCTGTGTATCCTAATTGGGGCAGTCTAGGTACTATTAAATTAATTACCGACTATCTTCATAGAAAAATAAAAGCAGATCTTCAAGAAAAGAATATTCTAGGATCTCTTTATGAAGCTCTAGAACACGTTAAAATAGTATACCCAAGGATAAGTGATGATGAATCATTGAAAAGGAATCCGCTTATTGATCAGTTTAATACTCCTGATCTAAATGTTAAAAATATTGTAGAGGCAGTATATATTGGGATGATTGAGAATATTCAAGTTACATCCGAATATTCTTCAGTTGCTAAATCTATATTTGATCCTACCTCTTCTTCATATGAAAAATATAAAAACACTCTTTTAAAATTTTATAAAATTCTCGGTGACGATAACACATTTTTACCAAGTTATGGGATCTCTGAAGATCAAACAGAAGCGACTAGAGAGAAAATAAGACAATTTTATAATGAAGAAGGTATCACTGAATTGGGTATATCTGTTGGAGTTTACTATTTTCCGATAGCGTTTCAGATTGCTTCATATATGATTTATTATGATAATGGTATAAAATATAGTAATAGATTCTCCCAGACCAATTATAATTCTTTGCTGGAAATGGCTACTGCCGATGACGGATTGTTGTCTGCTCTCAAAGGGCAGCCTATTTTTAAATTTTCTCAAGGCTTCTCTGGGTTTCCTATCTCAGTGGTTACCTGGAACGAAGAGAGAGAAATTTCTTATTATAATCAGCAACAAGTTTTAGATCGTATTTCATCTTTGGACGATTTCCTTTCAAGTTACGATCAATCTTTATCTGTAGAAAGTAATATATACGATTTATCGGTTTTAGCCTCCAGTTTTCAGGATGGTCCATTCACAATTAGAGTTTTGTACGATAAATATTTCTCTAGTGGACCCGATGCGGTGTGTTACAAAAATAACCGTATTGAGTATAGAAGCAGGGGCTGGAGACCGGGACTTAGAGATGCAACTCTCAACGAGATAAATAGCTGGTTCATGGTCTGGTCGGGACCTGATGAACCCACATTAAACCCAATTCAGGAATTAACCTTAAGAGGTTTGAGAACGAGGGAAACAATGCTCGAAGTACAGGTTGATGGACTTGGAGATCTGGCTCCCCCTGCGCTTATTCGTGAATTAAACACCATAAGACAAGACATTGATTCTATCTTGCAAGAGGCGGGATTACCAGAATTTTCCTATAATAGAAATAGAAATACTTCAATATTACGAGCAGCCGACGCCAACCTTCCTGACCAACTTAGAGACGGCGAGGATATTTGGATAGCTATTCTGGAGAACAATTATAAAGATATAGAAGTTGATTTATTAACTCCTAGACAGTATTTTCAATTATTATCTGATTACTTTTTACAAATCTCAAATCGGTATGGTCAAATATATGAATCTGAATTGGCTCTTTATAGGGAAGAAAACGGTAATGTGCCTGTCCTAGATGAAATCAAAGCTTTCGACCAAGCATCCATATTTTTTAGTTATGTTTCTGCATTGTATTTAGGCGCATCAGATATCGGAGCAAAAGTTTTAGAAGAAAAAAGTATCTTAGAAAAACTAATTACGACAAATGAGTAAATTACAAGGCATATCACCCCGGCTTCCACTCGTCTATAGTCAGACGGATGGCCCATATCAATTAAATAAAACATTGAAACAAACACTTCAGCAAAATTTAAAAATGCTGATATTGACGATGCCGGGGGAAAGAATTATGATTCCTGATTTTGGTGTTGGGTTACAGGGGTTCCTATTTGAGCAAATGAATAATCAAACATATAGCAGTATTGCTAAGAAAATTACAGAACAGGTGGACTTTTATATACCTTCGATTAATATACAAGAGATTAGTTTTTTCACTTTGGACGATGATCCCACCTTACAATTTAATGAACTCAGAGTAAGGCTTCAATATGATATATTACCTTTTAACGAGTCTGATCAATTGATAATAACTTCGACGATGACTAATTAGAGTCAGGGTAAAAATAAAAAATGGCTAAAAGACCGATAAATTATACTAGTAGAGACTTTGAGTCGATCAAGGGTGACTTGGAGAATTATGCTAAGCGCTATTATCCCTCTACCTTTAAAGATTTTAGCGAAGCTTCGTTTGGGTCTCTGATGCTGGATCTTGTAGCTTACGTCGGAGATCAATTATCTTTTTACGCAGATTTTCAGGCTAATGAAAGTTTTCTTGATAGTTCCATTCGATATGATAATGTGATAAGACTTTCTGAGACTTTGGGTTATAAAAATCAAGGCGCAGCAAAATCTACAGGTCAGGTCGCCATATACATGTTAGTCCCAGTATCTACAACTAGTAGATCACCGGATGTTAATTATTTGCCTATCTTACAAAAGGGTGCTATTTTCACTGGAGATAATGGAGCAGCCTATACCTTGATAGCTGATATAGATTTTTCCAACCCAAATAATGAAATAACTGTTGCTAGAACTGATGTAACCACTGGTAACCCAACATTTTTTGCTGTCAAAGCTTTGGGACAAATAGTCTCTGGACAACAATTTCAAGAAAAAATAAATGTTACAGATTACCAAAGATTTCTTCGAGTATCGCTTGGTCGATCTAATATCACAGAAATATTATCTATTCTTGATTCTCAGGGTAATGAATACTATGAAGTAGAAAACTTATCCCAAGATGTAGTTTTAACCCAGATTAAAAATGTAGAGTCCACATCAAGGGATGCTGTTCCATATACTATGCGTATTAAGCCCGTCCCAAGACGTTTTACTACAGACTTTTCTTCAGATGGGGTTACTAGAATCCAATTTGGATATGGTTCGGAGGATAATCTTACGGGAGATGTAATAGCTGACCCTGCTGATGTAGTGTTGGAAGTCCAAAGTAAGCCTTATATTACAGAAACAACTTTTGACCCAACAAATTTAATCCAAACTGATAAATTTGGTATTGTTCCTGTAAATACTACTTTAACAATAACTTACACTGCTAACACTACGGCTACATCTAACGCCTCTGTGGGTTCTGTTACTAATATAATCTCTCCAGACTTGCTCTTTAGGTCAAGGGCAGAGTTATCTGAAGAGATTATATCTACAATGGTTTCATCTATTGAGGTGGATAATGAACAGCCAATTTCTGGCGATTCGCAGCAACTCACCGCACAGGAAATTAAGATAAGGGCATTTGGTACATACGCTGCTCAAAATCGTGCAGTTACTAGAGAAGATTATATGAATCTTGCTTATCGTATGCCAGCAAAATTTGGTAAAATAAAGAGATGTAATGTTATCAGAGACGAGAATTCTTTAAAAAGAAATCTGAATATGTTTGTCTTAGCAGAGAATTCTGATGGAGATTTGTCTATTCCTAATAGTGTTTTAAAGGAAAATCTTAAAGTCTGGCTTGATAATTACCGTATGATTAATGATACAATAGATATTATGGATGGGAATATTATTAACATTGGTATAAGATATGAAATAATAGCCGACCCTGATATAAACAGATTTGATTTGTTAGAACAGTGTAATAAGGCAATCAATGATGATTTTTTAACAATTAAATTTAGTTTAGGGGAGTCAGTTTATGTATCTGAACTCTACAAAGTCCTGAATAGTGTCCCTGGAGTAACTGATACTACAAACGTTGAATTTTATAATATTACTGGTGGTGTATACAGTGATAATGTTTATGATATTGATTCTAATATATCATCTGACGGAAGGTTCTTAAAGATACCTTCAGATTCAGCAGCAGAAATTCTTATACCAAATACTGATATTGTCGGAGTTATAACATAAAATGGGTATAAAAAAATATCACGCATCAAAAGATAATACCATTACAAACGCTTATAAGAATGACCTTCTTACTACGGGCACTGGATCTAACATGGGTGCTGCGGATATCTTAGAAGCCTTTGTCATCCAAGGGCAAACATCAGCATCTATTAGTGCCGCCAATGCGGAGCAGAGCCGTATTATTATACAATTCCCAGTTAATTCTATCCAATCAGATATAAGTTCTGGGGTTTTACCAGCAAACAGTGGTAGTATTAAATTTCACCTTAATTTATATAATGCTCCTCACGGTAATACTACACCAGAGAATTTTACCTTAGATCTTCTTATGTTGTCTCAAAGTTGGGCCGAGGGTCGAGGTCTGGATATGGACAACTATTCTGATATCGGAGTCTCAAACTGGGTGAACTGTGCAGCCGGCACAGTTTGGACCTCAGAGGGTGGATCATATATAACGGGAATCAACACCTCCGCAAGTTTAGGCTTCGATACGGGGCTAGAAAATATTTCAGTAGACGTCTCTGAGCAAGTATATAAATGGCTTGGGTCAGTGGATAATAATGGGTTTTTGATAAAATTCACAGACGCCGAAGTTTCTGGGTCGGATAGTTTATATACAAAAATGTTTTTTGGAAGAACTAGTGAATTCTTCTTTTATCAGCCTACTATAGAAGCCCGTTGGGATTCTACCCGCAAAGACAACAGGGGAAGCTTTTTTATAAGTAGCAGTCTTGCACCGTCAGAAGATAATCTAAATACTCTGTATTTATATAATAGAGTAAGAGGTCAATTAGTTAATATACCAAATTTATCGAATGATAAGGTAATGGTGGAAATATTTTCGGGGAGTTCTGCGCCTACTGGTAGTGCCCTGAATATTATTGACTCTTCTGGTCAATCAGTGACTTCTGTTACTGGCGGATTATTAGTCGAAAACGGAAACGTTGTAGTGGGTGTATATACTGCATCCTTTGCATCTACAAGTAGTCTAGATACAGTATACGATGTATGGCATACTGGTTCTGGTGGTTCTAGAATTGAATTTTATACCGGATCTTATGAGCCAAAATCTATTGAGACTTCTGATCTAATATATAACACAACTTATCTCACCACTATAACCAACTTAGAAGATAGTTATACCAGAGGGCAGAAGCCACACCTTCGTGTTTTTGTGCGAGATAAGAACTGGAGCCCTAACATTTATACTGTTGCAAATTCCAAAATAGAAACTACTATTATTGAGGATGCATATTATAAAGTTTTCCGCTCAATTGATAATTTAGAGATTGTACCATTTGGAACAGGGAGTTCGAATAATAACTTCACCCGCCTATCATATGACTTAAGCGGGAACTATTTTGAATTAGATACTTCATATTTGGAAGCTGGGTATTCGTATGGAATTCAGTTTGCTTACTATTTACAAGGTGAATATCACCAACAACCTGAAGTATTTAAATTTAAGATAGAAGAAGAAGATGTATGAGTACCCTAAAAAGTCTATATCAAAACAACAAAGAAGGAACAACCGTTAGTAAGTACTTGAAACAAAGTGCTCCTAATACTCTTGGTGAAGGAATAGAGTCACAGGCTCATCTTTCTGCGGTAACAGAGAAAAATAACTACTTTCTTCCACCGGTAGACTATTCTCAGCCTAAAAACTTTGTTAAGTTTGGATCAGCGTATCAATACTATAAAAATGCTTTTGAGTATATTGCTAGTGATTATCCCTATGATGGTTCGGGTCTTGAAAAAACAAATTTTTATAATGATATAAATCCATTAGAAAAATATATGCTTGAGGCTGTTTATCCACGGTCCACGGGATATGTTTTCATTGGCTACCCCTATAAACTAGCTGGTACAAATGCTTCTTTGTATGATGAGATTACAACGCCAACATATATACAGGTAAAGGGCGGACCTCATGTAAAGACAAAATTTGATGAAAGTAAAGACCGAACTTCCAATTTAGAATTTGGCGGAATGAGTGGATCCACTGTGGAATTCTTCTTAAAGAAAGATTCTTTTATAGATCCAGCTATTGGTAATTCTAGAAATATGGCTATTCTTGATTTAACTAACGGCGTTTCTGTTACTAACTCCTCAAGCGCTGATTACGGACGGATGAGAATCTCAATCCACTCAGGGTCTGAAACACAATTTTTTGTAACTATGTTGTCTGGTACCAATGGATTCACGGAAACAGCAGTTCCTTCAACTTCTGATCAGATAATAATTTCTGATGGTAAGTGGCGTAATTTCTCTTTTAGATTTAATACTTCTGGTAGTGTTCCTACTGTTGATTTGTTTGTTAATGGAGCTTGTGTAGAAACAGGTATATCTGGTTCAGGCACAGTTGGTCAGGTAACTGGAACAATGATTGCTAATTTGGGCGCTCTTCGAGAATCTCCCGAGGGTTATGGTCCACTTGGCCTAGCTGAAGGTTCGGGAAAGCTATCTGCATCAATGGACGAGTTTAGATTTTGGAAAGTTGCTAGGAACGATGAACAAATTGGTCGGCATTGGTTTACTAATGTTGAAGGCGGAACAGACAAATATGACGCAAATGTCGGGCTTGGAGTATATTTCAAGTTTAATGAGGGAATAACAGGAACATCATCAGTTGATCAAATAGTCTTAGATTATTCAGGTAGGCTTTCTAACGGGTCTTATATAGGATATAATTCGGCATTGCCGTACTCAAGAAACACTGGATCTGCGATTGATGAACTGTCTATAAAATCGATAATAGAGCGTGGCGATCCTATTATAAGAACAGGTAATCCAAATTATGTTTCACAAAAAAGTGGATATGAGTTAAGCGGCTCTAGCTATGATTATACAAACAACTCTCGACTATTAAACCACCTTCCTAATTGGGTTTTGGAAGTAGAAGAAAATAGTGAAAATGAAATCATTAATATCACTCAGGTAATATCTGGTTATTTTGATACCTTGTATAACCAACTGACGGCACTGAGAGAGTTGAAATATAACGAGTATGTTAGCGGTAGTCTCACCGATTCTATCGATGAATTCCCCTACAATGACAGGTTGATAGAGAATTATGGAATACAGACACCAGAATTATTTGAAAATGCAGATGTCCTTTCTCAATTTTTTCAACGTGACGAACAGATAAATTTTGACCAACAATTAGTAGATATTAAGAATTCTATTTATAAAAACATTTATAACAACTTAAATTTTATCCTTAAGTCTAAAGGTAATGAAAAGGCAGTAAGAAATTTTATTAGATGTCTTGGTGTGGGAGAGGAAATATTAGCCTTTAATACTTACTCCGACGACACTGATTTTGAACTTAGTAGTAGTTATAAAACTTCTGTAAGTTCTAAAAAATACATTGATTTCACAGCATTACTAAACCAAACAGATGACGATGCAACTGTCTATCAATATTATGATTCCTCTAATACGAACTCCGTCGGTTTAATAAGTGGGTCCAGTTTACTTGATGAATATGCTTTTACTTTACAGGGTGAATTTATTTTCCCCAACAAAGACCAGTATCGTTCTCTAGATTATATTCTCCCGCAAGTAGTTAGCTCTTCTTTATTCGGATTCCATACCCCAAGTGATACTAGTCCAACTTCTACAGATCTTACTTGGCAATCGGCTGGTGATGACTGGGGCTTGCAAGTTTATGCAGTACGTAGTCCAGGGGAATATGCCGAAGTTATGTCCCCTGATTATCTTGTAAAAGATGCATATTTTGTTGTAGAGAATCGAGCAGGTGATACATTATTAACTTCTAGCATCTTTAGAAATATTTATGATAATAAGCGATGGAATTTATCTCTTACTTTAAAACCAAAAAAATATCCATTCTCCAATGGGGTAACTGGTTCCTTGGTAAGCAATTCTGGGTATGAACTAGGACTTTACGGGGTTAATTATAATACTGGTCGCAAAGATGATTATTTTAATGCTACCACAGATATAACTTATACATCAGGCTCGGCAACTATTAGCTCAGCTAAGAGGGTATATATAGGAGCGCATAAAACAAACTTTACAGGAAGTACTATTACTTCAACTGATGTTCGGGCTTCTAGTACAAGGTATTGGACAGATTACTTTTCTTCTGAGGTTTTGGATCTACAAGCTAAACAGGTCGATACATATGGAACTTTACACCCATTAAGAAATTCTTTCTTATTCCAGACCTCAAGCGCTAATGTCTATATACCTACTATTCAAACCTTAGCCCTAAATTGGGACTTTGCTAATATCACTGGTTCTGACGCTAGTGGTCGATTCACTGTATCGGATGCCTCTTATGGATTAAACGATGACAGTTACGAAGCAGAATACCAGGGAACCCCATTAAATAATATTAATCTTAGACAACATACAGGTCGTGGTGATTTCTTTACTGCAATTGCGACACCCGCCCAGAAGCAATATGTTTATAGTGACCAGCTATTACCACCTGAATATATTGCTTCGAATGATATGATAAAAGTCCTTTCAGTAGATGATGAGATCTTTGGGACATTTAAAAAACCTGCTAGTAGTTTCTTCGCCGTAGAGAAAAGTATGTATAGAAGTATTTCTAATCGTATGCTTAATCTCTTCGCATCAATCAAAGACTTTAATAACCTTATTGGTGAACCAGTTAACAAGTACCGAATGAATTATAAGCACATGGAAAAACTACGTGAGATATTTTTCCGTAAGGTACAAAATGATATTGTAGATTTACAGAAATATCTTGATTACTATAAGTGGTTAGATACAGCTATGTCTCAGATGCTTGACCAGCTTATGCCCGCTTCTGCTCGTTATGCTCCGAATGTTCGTAATGTGGTTGAGAGTCATACTCTGGAAAGGAATAAAATCCAATATCGTGCCCCTTTGTTAACTAATCCCGGTGCTGAGCCAAGAGAGATTGTAATTCAAGGGTCTATTGGCGGACCTCCTGTGGGACTCGGTGTGCCTGGTGACCCTTTTGATAATCAAGAATTCCCCAATATTCAACCACCAAATAATGACCCAAGAGACCAAGGCGGAAATGACGGCGGTCGTGGATTCGGCGAAGGACGTGATCCTCTTCCAATACCATGGCCTCCTTGATATATAAAACTAATACTATAACGAGACTAGTTACTAAATGGCTAATAAAATATTTATAAATTCACCACCTATCAATCCTTCGAAACGTATCATAGGGGGATCCACTCAACGCAGCAAGTTGAGACTAAATCTTCAGAGCCCTGGTGGCTGGGCTCTCAACCATGCTCCAGTCGGAGGAGAAGAAGATAAAAACGCCAGGTGGTGGAAAGAGCGGGCAAACCGTTACAATGTGCCGTTATCTTCCTCAGGAGATGTCCTCTATACCCGCCAAGTAATTCGGCGTGAAGTCGAACGCTCTGCCGACAGAGAGAGAATATATAATTTAAATACTGATATATTTACTCCAATCATTGGCGGTTCTAACCAGCCTGCTAATAAGAAGAGTCACTTAGGGAATATAATATTTGATTCTTTTGAGCCAGAAATAAATATAACAACTGAAGCCTATCCCAACATGAAAAAGAGGATCTCATTCCGTGGGGCGGTTAATGGAATCACTTACAATGGTATTCAAGTCACCCCATTCAGCGCATTTAGTTCTAGTGTAACAACTGGCTATCGAGCCGACCTCATTTCTTCAGGTCTCACTAACACAGATTTAAACAACTATCACAATGATTCTATTATGGTTCAAGGTGGTGATATTCCTATGCAGGGACCTTTTACGGAAAGGTTCGTAGGGGGCATTGAAGGTCGTCACAATGCTCCATTTAGAACAGCCGATCGATCAGAGCAATTTAATTTAAGTATAACTTCCGGCACTGGTTCTATAACTTTACTCACGACAGAAAACGCACCCAAAGGACAATACTTCAGAGGTCAGGCAGCGAAGTCGCCGATCAATATACAAAACATAAAAACCTCACTAAATGATACAATTTCTGGTGGGGTACGAGTTGTAGGAAACTATACAAGAAACTATGAAGTTTTTCAAACTTCTGACAGGATGATAAACAATATAGACTTGGCTGCTACTCCATCTCTATATGATTATGAAGCTCCTACCGCTTTTGTTACACCACCTGAGCGAAGAGCTTTAGGGCTAACAGGTTCAGCCGATTACCCCGCACCTCGCCAAATAGAAACACGAAAGATTTCTAAATCAATATTTGTAAATCGCTTTGCCTCCCCAGGAGACAAAGCAGATTCTAATCAGCAATTTCGAGATGTTCCTTCTGATCAGTTCTCGCCGAATACAGTGTTACCTTACCGAAATCTTGGTGTACGACTTCCTCACCTTAGGCAACTTGCAGAGCACTCAAGATTTGGAGTAGCAAACGCCCATCAGGCACAGAGAAATCAAACTCAGAGGATGCAATTATCTGGAGCTTCAGAAAATACATTTATCACGGGGACCCTTTTTGATAGTTATTTCTTCAATAGACCAATACCAGCAGGTAATAGTACCCAGTGGTTCTTTGCCTTATCTGGGTCTGATACAAACACATATACTGAATATGTAGCTTCTGGATCCGTCTACCCTCATAATATATCTATTTCTAGAGCCAATATTGAATCATTCGATGCTGGAACTGGTGATTTTACTTGGATTGACGGTAACAAATATTATATATGGTCTAATAATCCATATAGTGCCCCTTGGACACAACTTAGAGCAGCTTCATCTACACGAGCATCATATTTAAGAAATAACAATATCTACGAAATTTTACCAGAAGAGGTAGAGACCAAAAATAATAGAGGATTCTTATCATCTACTAAAATGAAAACCTCAACAGATCAGGGTGGTAATACAATTATAAATTACTATTCTCAAAGATTTATTGAACCGCCTATAACCTCTAAATATAAGCCACTGATTCATCAAATTGAAACAAATATTGGCTCGCCCGATACAACTTCAGATAATAAAATAACTCTAAATTTAGAATATAGTTATGGAAACTCGTTAATGGGTTTTGCGAACCGAGAACTTAACAGACAGTTTACAGGAGATATTAAGTTCGCTTATAATAAGATTAAACGACCCTACGAGGTTCTCCGGGAACAGTTAAATAATAGTTCATCTCGCTCTCTAAATGGTGTGAACAAGATAAACATGTTTGCATATAGTGAGACAGTTTTTCCAAGAGAAATTTATACTTATCTTTCTGGGACTCGCAGTCGCCTTTCATTTAAAAACTCATATTGGCGTAATGATACAGTTATAGGACCAGTAACATCTTTCTATGCTAATTTTGATACTATCTTTTATGTCCCCTCTGTCCGGGATAGAGATAACGCCCAGGTACCACGTTTGGTTGCTCCGTTTACAACCTCTCAAGGTTTTGTAATTGATTTGGGAGACCAAACACCCTACAATCCTAATAATAGTTTCACACCAAAACTAACTGGTCTAGTAGGTTCTGCCTCAATGTGGCCTATGGATTCTTATCTCTGGTCTAGTCTATCGGACACTTATGCCGGTGTTTCCTTTGAGACGGGTTCTTTATCTGCGTCAGTGATTTTAGCAGGTCAATCTACTACTGCTTGCGGTGAATTAATGATGACCAATTATGGAACAGTAAAAGATACTATTACTGATTCTACGGTAACTAATAATTTTGGTACAAGTTCTTATGATACTTCTTCTATAGTAACTTCACAATATGTTTATAGTATTGCTTTCGAAACGGGCACCATCGCTGCTGCAAATAATAACTGTGAGCCAAGAATTCCTGGTGGCGCTTTTTCAAGACCAGTATGGACAGCAGGATCCGAGCGACGCTTTGTGGATGGACCCAATAAGGGAGATCTTTCTCAGCAGGTGTATCCGTTTTATAACAGCTATGAGCAGTGGGCTTCTGATCTAAGGCTCGTTGGCAAAGCCCATACTATAATCCCAGAATACAGAGTGAGTGAACACGTTTCAGAATTTCAATCTAATCGCTCATTGTTCATTGCTATTTCTTCTTCCCTTGAGATCACTGGCGCTAGTGAAAATAATTTTGACGGAACAAATACAAATTTCTATCCACGTTATTCTACTACAGATAATATGGAGTTTTTGTCTGACTTCATGTCTTATGACAAGGGTGATGTTAATTTTATCTTTAATAATTATCCCCGTCATTTTGAGATAAATTCTGATGCGATTGTAAAACTTCTTCCCTATGAAGGGTTTTACCCCATGAACAGAACTCTTGAGATCTCTACTTTATTTTCCCAATCATACAGCGCCGCAGCAGAATATACCGGTTCTGAGGCTGGCGCTGCTAGTCAGTGGCGTGCGTTGCTAAGACCATACTTTGCTCCTGGGATTATGTTCAATTCAATTAAATCAGGGTTAGCTGTAGATTATCCAATTCGTCGTACCACTAGAAATGAAGGCGGCTATGGTGAAATAAGTTCAACTTCTGCTGCTGGTGACGGGTCTTATCCTGGATATAAACTAGGATATCCTCTATTTGGTAGTTTATATGGAAACCTAACTGGTTCTTCCGCTGTTTCGGGTACCATCCCAGGAAACTCACGTCGTAACCGTGAAAACTTCGACTGGACGAACCCAGATGTAAATGCAGTTTATTGGGCGGATAAGCTACCCTTCGAATCTATTCTATCTCCTGAAGATTACTTAACTGCGAATGTGGACACTACAACAGGGTCTTTGGCTACAGTAATGTCTGATATCAACACCTTCCTTCATTTAGATGTGACTGCATCATTTACTGAGGGTCAAGTGGAATCAAATAATCTCTACAAGAAAGCTATATCTAATTTCTTGGCGAATGTCCCACAATTCTTTTTAACAACTAAAGAGAATAAATATGGCGCTCCAGGGAAGTTAACTAAGTTTGTTTCTCAATTTGGCAATCCATCAAAGGGCTCGCAAGAAGTTACTGCTGCTGAACGAACTGTAAATATCGACCCTAAAAAGGCTTATATGATGGAAATTGGTCTAATGAAGACAGACCAGTTTAACATGTACAGTAATCCAGCAGCGTTTGGACCCGCAACAAATACTAGCTATTTGCTTAAGCCCTGGGAGATTGTACAAGCATCAGGATCCTGGACACCATCCGGTTCTGCTTGGCCTAAACATCGTGGTGAGTTCGCTCCATTCACACCGCCATATTACTATGGACCTTCACTCGCTCGTATTACCTTCATGCCTATAGGGGACAAAAAAGAATATACATTAAATGAAATCACAAACAATGATCGTGGTGAAGTGTTCGTTGATTTTATTAACGAGAGTGGAAGTTATTACGATGCAACTTCGGGATCCTTTGTTGATGCTTATGGTACAACTGTAGAGACCAACACAACACCTGAATATCAGTGGAACCGTGCTTGGCTAAACAGAATGGATATTGATGCCTCTATTAATATAGGGAATGAGTTCCCAATTTCTGCTGGCTCTAATTATAAGTCTTCTGACCCCAACAAGTGGACAATTATGCCTAAATGGGAAAGTCCAGTATT
>CENS01020271.1_pt1 | contig 20619 bp, 17 predicted proteins | sample 530201 | NCBI WGS metagenome assembly CENS01 (sample SAMEA2619747, study PRJEB7988) | marine metagenome | biome: marine biome (ENVO:00000447); feature: surface water layer (ENVO:00002042); material: "saline water (ENVO:00002010), including plankton (ENVO:xxxxxxxx)" | depth 5 m | reverse complement strand
ATTCAGTTAACCTGATTAACGCAGTCATCGCTGATCCTACTGCGTATATTAACGACGAAACAGTGATTCAGCGCAACGTAGATCATCTGAAGATTATGGTGGCAAAGGATTACTGGACTGACGAAGATATGACTCCGTTTAATGATGCTATTGCTGTAGATACGACTGAGTTTGATAATCAATTTAATTAAATGTATTATTATATTTAGGATAGATAAGAATGGTATTTAGTAATAATCTTTTAATGGGTGCAGCAGGTCAGGGCGGTGGCTACGAGATTGATCAGTCGATCCGGTTTAATGACGGGGATAGCTCCAAGCTAACCGGCTCAACGGGTCAAACCGGAGACGGCACACAATGGACTATATCCATGTGGATCAAGCGTGGTGAGATTGATGGTGGCAACAAAACGATATGGTCTGCGGGGGACGGCAGCAACAAACGTGCATTTAGTCGTTTTGTAAGCGGTGGTTCTGGTTCAGCTTCGGAGGATATAAGTTTTTCTGTTCGCACCGGAGGAAGTTGGTACGAACTAAATGTTGACGTAAGTTTCCGTGACCCATCAGCTTGGTATCATTTGGTCTGGGTCTGGGATTCAGACAACGGGACTGCGGCTGACCGGATGCGTATTTATGTAAACGGTGACCGGCTTACATCTTTCAGCAATACGCCTTCATATCCAGCTTCGGCTACTGCAACTGATAGCTGGAACAATTCAAGCTATGCTCATCAAATTGGTTTTGAAAACAACACACGCTTTTTCGATGGCTATCTTGCCGAAATGTATCACATTGACGGGCAAGCATTAACTCCGACCAGCTTCGGTGAAACCAACGACGACGGCGTGTGGATACCCATCGATGCGAGCGGTCTGACTTTCGGCACTCGGGGCTTCTACTTGAAAGGCGAAACTAGTTCTGATCTTGGGAATGACAGCAGTGGCAACAACAATGATTTCACCAGCAGCGGACTAGCCACCACAGATCAGATGCTGGATACGCCGACGTTAAACTGGTGTACATGGAATCCTCTTGATAAGAATACCAGTATCACTCTAAGTGAGGGAAATTTAAAATTAGCTGTAGGCGCTGTCGATAGTTCTGTGCGAAGCACATTTGCAGCGTCTTCCGGCAAATGGTACTGGGAAATTACTATTACCAGTTCTTCGGGTCATGGCACAGTTGGTGTAACGAATAGTTTGCACTCTCTATCTTCAACGCCGGGAAGTTCCACGGTTGGTGTAGGTTATCGTTGTTCTGATGGAGGTAAGGTAATCAATGGAACATATACAGCCAGTTATGGGGCTAGTTACACAACAGGTGATGTAATCGGTGTTGCTCTAAATATGGAGGACGGCGAGGTTACTTTTTATAAAAATAACGCATCTCAGGGAGTTGCAGCTACAGGCTTGAGTGGCACACTCTTTGCCGCTGCTGGGAATGAGAATGTTAGTTCTTTAACTTGGACCGCCAACTTCGGCCAGACAGCCTTTACCTACACGCCACCCACCGACTTCCTCGCACTAAACACCGCCAACCTTGCCACACCATCGATCACAGATGGGTCAGCGTACTTCCAAACTTCTCTTTGGAACGGGAATGGTTCAACGCAGACCATTACTCAATCTGGAAACAGTACTTTTGAACCGGGCATGATCTGGTCGAAAGGCAGAAATAACGTACAAGAGCATGTTATTTTTGATCAAGTTCGTGGCGCTACTAAGTACATACAAACTGACAACAGCGGAGCCGAAGGTACACAATCAGGGGTCACTGCATTTAACTCCGATGGATTTGATTTGGGATCGTGGGCTGTTTCAAACGGCAGCGGTCAAACGCACGTTGGCTGGCAGTGGAAAGCTAATGGCGCTGGCAGCAGTAACACTGACGGCGATATAACCAGCACTGTAAGTGCCAACACGACCGCAGGTTTTTCCATAGTGAAGTATTCGGGCAACGGTTCTGACAATCAAACTATTGGGCATGGCCTTGGGATTGCCCCAAAAATGATAATTTCAAAACGAACTGATACAACTGGCAACTGGACCACTTACCACGATACCGTTGGCATAAATCAGGTGTTTTATCTTGATCTTACCAACGCACCGACAAGCAACACTGAGCAATATCGTGCTGTGCCGACTAGCTCTGTCTACACTATTGGTGTGGGTGGTGACATTAACAACTCAAGCGGGACTTACGTAGCGTATGTTTTCGCAGAAATCCCCGGTTATAGCAGCATCGGCAGTTACACGGGCAATAGTTCGACAGATGGAACTTTTGTATATACTGGATTTAAACCTTCTTTCATCCTGACCAAGAACATAAACACCACTGACCAGTGGGGAATCAGAGATGCTACGAGAAACCCATTTAATGTTACGGACAAATTGTTAAATCCAAACGCAGTCTCTGCGGAAACTAGCGCAGCGTCAGGCTACATCGATATTTTGTCCAACGGTTTCAAGCCTCGTTCGTCAGATTCTAATATCAATACGCAGACCATAATATACATGGCCTTTGCAGAAAACCCATTCGGCGGTGACGGCGTAGCGCCAGCGACAGCAAGATAACAGGAGAAGAAAGTAATGTGGAAACATAATGGCAGAACAATTAGAGTTGGTAAAGCATGGACTGCTGACAACGGTGTTCAGAATCCTGCTAACTGGCATATCTGGTCTGCCTCAGAAAAAGTAGCTGCTGGTGTTGTTGAGATAGTAGAAGAAACTCCACCTGATAGTAGACTATATACTTGGTCACAAAACTCTGATGGTACTATTACATCTACTGCTAAAGCTATTGAAGATGTTAATGAAGTGGATGAAGATGGTAATGCCCTATTAGATGAAGATGGAAATCAAGTTGTTACTCTTGGTGTTAAATCTAATCTAATTCAAGAAGTTAAGACACAACAAGCATCTCTTCTTTCACAGAGTGATTGGGCAGTTGTTCGTTATATAGATACAACTGTAGCAGTACCGTCTAATATACAAACATGGCGTAATGCAATTAGGAGTAAAGCAACAGAGATGGAAACAGCTATAACTAATGCTGCTAATACAGATGCTATTGCTGCACTATTTCTAACATATACAACAGAAGATGATGGTAGTATTACAAAGTCAGGCATACTCTATGATTGGCCTGAGTTGGTAGAGTAATGTTTTATTATATTTCAGTAATTGTAATAACAATGTTACCTACAGGTGAACCTATTAAAGAGCGTTCTGTAACAGGACCATTTCCTGATATAATAAACTGTACGAACTATGCAAATGTTATTAATCAAATAACAATAGAAGCAAACACACAAATTTTACAATCAGAGTGTAAAGAAAAAGTTAAAAGAAAGGCAGTATAATGGCAAGCACATATACAACAAATCTTCGCCTAACAAAGCAAGCTGATGGAGAAAATCCAAACAGTTGGGGAGCCATTCTCAATGATGGAGTTATTAGTCTTGTTGATGATGCCATTGCTGGATACACTACTGTAGTAATAGGTAGTGCTGCAACTGTAACATTAAGTGAAAACCAAGGTTCTGGAGATCAATCTCGTTCTGCTATTATTGAGTTTAAAGGAACTGTTGGCGGCGCACATGATACTATTAATATTCTTATTCCTAATAATTCAAAAACATATATTATAAAAAACTCTGTCTCTTATAATGATAGTACTGATGCTATTGTTCTGAAAGTAGCTGGTAATACTGGTGTAACTATTGCTGATGATTCTACTGCAATGTATGTTACAAATGGAACTACCGTTCTTCCTGTAACACAAACTACATTTACTAATATTACAGCTACTGGTAATGTTGATATTAAAGGCAACGCTAGTGTTAGCGGTAACGTAAGAGTTGGTGGAACTCTTACAGTAGCAGGAGCTACAAGTCTTGCCTCTACACTTAATGTAGCAGGAGCAACAAGTGTGGGTGGTGCAGCTACTTTTTCAAGCACCGTTACAGTTTCAGGCAAGGGTAAGTTTATGACAGGTGCTTTTGCTCCTATTGTTACTTTAACAGATGCAGCCTCTGTAGTGCCTAATCTTAATACCAGTAATGTCTTTGCAGTTACTCTTGCTGGTAATAGAACTCTTGCTGCACCTACAAATACTTCTACTAATATTGGAGCAACAGGACATATCTTTATTGTACAAGATGCTACTGGAAATCGCACACTAGGTTATAATACCGCTTATCAATTTCCAGACGGAACTGTTCCAACACTTACAAGTGCTTCAGGGGCTGTAGACGTTTTATTCTATGCAGTGAGAACTACTGCTAAAGTTGATTCAATTCTTATAAAAAACTTTACACGCTAATGGCAACTAGACTAGCAAAATTTGAATTTCAGCAAGGCTTTCATAGGGAAACTACGCCTTATGCTGAAGGTCAGCGTTGGTTTGATGGCAACTATGTACGCTTTCGTGCTGGTCGTCCAGAGAATATGCGTGGCTATGAGACAAGAGCTTTAGGTACAACCTTTGATGGTTCTGCCAGAGACTTGCTTACATGGTCAGACTCTGATAGTACAAAGAGAGCAATCTTTGGAACACCTGATAAGTTATATGCACATGAGGGTGATCAGCTATATGATATTACTCCAATAACAACAGCAGTAACACTTGCCAATGTATTTGGTACTTCATCTGGTAGTACAAGAGTTTGTTGTTCTGATGCTGGGCATGGCAGAGCAGTAGGTGATTATGTTTTATTTACTTCTTCAGCAGCTTTTAATGCTGTAAGTTTACAGGGAAATACATATTCTATTATCTCTGTGGAGAGTGCTAATGTATTTACAATTTCAGTTACTGGAGTAGCAGATGCAACAGAGAGTGACACAGGTGCAGCAACATTTAATTATTATATTCCTACTGGTAACTCTATAGTTGCTGCTGGTCTGGGATATGGTGCTGCTAAGTATCAGGCTACAGTATGTGCATCACAGACAAGAGCATGGAACCAACCAGCATCTGCTGGATCATCTGGTATTGTATTTGATGTTACTCAGTGGAGCTTGGATAACTGGGGAGAAGATGTTGTAGCTAATCGTAAAGGAAGTAATATATTCTACTTTGATAGTGATGCTTCTGCAACACCAACAAGAGCTACATCTGTTACCACTTCCCCCATACAAACTAATTCTATTATTGTATCACCTAATGATAGACATTTAGTTTGTCTTGGAACTAATGAATATGCTGCTGATGCAACAGTAAGTGGTACATTTAATCCTATGTTAGTACGATGGTCAGATCAAGATGATAGAACTAACTGGGTTCCTTCAGTAAGTTCCACGGCTGGTGAGGTTGTTCTTACAGATGGTACAAAGATTATTGGTGCGGTTCGTTCCAAGACTGCTATTAATATTTGGACTGATAATTCATTATGGCTAATGGAATTTGCAGGGCCACCCTTTACATTTAGATTTACACAGGCTGGTACAAACTGTGGTATGATAGGACAACATGCTGGTGTAGACTTTAATGGTATTACTTACTGGATGGGATATGAGAATTTTCATAAATTTACAGGACAGGTAGAAAATGTAAGTTGTACTGTTCGTAGATATATTTTTGATGATATTAATAGAGACTATTATATTAAAGTTTTTGCAGGTATCAATTCAGAATTTAATGAAATTATTTGGTTATATCCTTCTGGTACTAATACCGAATGTAATAAGTATGTAATATATAATCCAGTAGATGATTACTGGATTTATGGTGAAATGATCTTTACTACGTTTGCAGATAAAGAAGTTTTTGGAAATACAATTACAACAGGTGTTACTGCTGCTGGTAATAATATATATAACAATGAACCTATAGATGTTTTCACAGGTAATGGTGAAACAATTACATCTTTTGTTGAGTCTGGTGATTTTGATATTGAGGATGGTAACGCTATCATGTTTATGAATAGAATTATTCCTGATTATGATTTGTCTGGTGGTAAGATTAAGATGAAGTTTACAACTAAACAATATCCAGAAAGCACTGAAAGTATAACAAAAGAGTTTGATATAACAAACACAACAGATAAGGTAAACTTTAGAAGTAGAGGAAGGCAAGCAAAGGTACGGGTATCTTGTGACTCAAATAATGCAAGCTGGCGATGGGGATCAATCAGACTTGGCATACAGGGCGATGGAGCAAGGTAATGGCAAGATACCCAACCCTTCCACAAAACATGTCTACAGATGATATTAGAAAAATGTATTCTGATATCCAGAGATGGGGATCAATATTAATTAATGAATTAAGTAATAGAGATACAGTAATAGAAAGTACACCGGCAAGCAATATCTATAGTGTAGTAACTATTACAAGTATTGGAAGACCACGGAAAGGAGACATTGCATACTCAGCAAGCACAGGGAAGTTTAAAGGGTATGTAAGTCTAGGATCAGAAACATCTTGGCAGGACTTAAACTAATGGCTAGTCAAAAACATATAGAACTTATTAATAAAGGTACATTTTTTGGTAATCTAAATACTGGTCAATTTATTGATCACAGTAGATTTCGTGCGGATCAGAAAATAAAAGAATTTGGCGATATTAAAAAGTCAGTGTATAATAGTACTAGCAACTTTGCAGCAGATCAAACTTTTTCTCAATCGAATTATGGACGAATTAAATGAATATAAATAAAGATATTAAAGAGCTTATAAAGTTATCTGCACTTAATAATCTTGCAGTAAGAGCGGGAGTAACGCCTGAAGAAACCACTCAAGCAAGAAGTTTGCTTGCTGTTTCAAATAGAAATGATCTGGAGAAAGAACAGGAACAGGCACAAGCTTCTATGCCAGCACCTATGCAAGCTCCTATGCAAGCTCCTAGACCACAGCCCATGCCTTCTAATCCAGAAAGAATGGCAAAGGTTAATGCAGTGCAACAAGCACTAAGAACTGATACACCTCTTGATAATATTGCTATGATGCGTATGATGAAAGCCAGAGAGGGTGGTTCTGTTTATAAGGGTTATTCAGGTATGGTTCCCGGTGAGGGACATGGTATGGAAGATAATGTATACATGCCAATAGTTGAGAGGCAAGAAGGTAAACAAGTTGCAACACTTGCAGTTAGTCCTGATGAATACATTGTAGATGCTGCTACAGTAGCTATGTTAGGAAATGGAAGTTCTGATGCTGGTGCAGATGTATTAGACAAAACAATTAAAGACATAAGACAAGAGGCGATTGGATCAACTAAACAGCCTAATCAAATTAATGGGCTTGCTTCATTACAACAGGCTCTTGAGTCAAATATAGGATAAGGAAAACATAATGGCTATTTTAGATTTTTTGTTTGGTAGAACTAAAGCAGTACCAACCACGACACAAGTTCAGTCAAGGTCCACACTTCCTTCAGAAATAGCACCCTTTGCTACAGAAGTTTTGGAAGAGGCCCAACAGCTTTATGGTGAGCGTAGGGGTGAGGGTTATCAAGAATTTCCCGGTGAAACTATTGCGCCTAGAACTCAGCAAGAATTAGATGCTATAGCAGGTTTACGTGGTCTGGTAGGAACACAGGAGCCTTATCGTGCAGAAGAAGAGGCAAGGATTAGAGCTACTCCTACTGCCTTTACAAGTGAGCAAGCTGAAACCTTTATGAACCCATATCAGCAGTCAGTCATTGATGTAGCTAAAAGAAAAGCGCAGGAAGATTTTGAACAAAGAGTTATGCCACAGTTTGAGGCACAGGCTATAAGTGCTGGTGGGATGTCTGGTCTTGGCACAAGAGCCGCAGTACAAGCAGCAGAACTTGGCAGAGGCTTCCAAGAACAACTATCTGATATCCAAACTATAGGACAACAGAAAGCTTTTGAGGATGCTTATAGTAGGTTTGGAGATCAGATTAACAGAGAGCGTACAAAAGCTGCGGACATTTCTAACCTTGGGCAGCAGCGTTTTAATATTGGATTGGCTGAACAGGGATTGGCACAGCAGCTTGCACAGGATGATAGGTCAGAGGCACAGGCTATACTTGCTGATCAGTTTGCAGAGTTTACAGAAAGAGAACAGTTCCCTGAGAAAAGTCTTGCTCAGTATTCTAGTTTTGTATATGGTAATCCTTTTCTTAGTCAAGTTGATAGAGGTGCTACTACAACAAGTCAACTACAGCCAACTACATCTACAGCACAGCAGCTTCTTGGTCTTGGTTTGACAGGTCTTCAAACGGCTGGTAGGGGAGGTGCCTTCAGTGATGGTGGTTTCTCTCTTGCTAATTTATTTAGACAAAAAAAAGGAGGCGGCTCTGTTGGTGGTGGGCTAGACTCTCTACCTCTTATTCGTCGTAAACATGGTAGGTCAGTATATAATCCGGGACGGTTCGGCGCTGTATCAGCCCGAAAAAGTAGAGAAGCACAAGAAGCAATCTCACGATTAGCGGCTCTTAAACAGTTAGGAATACAGGGAACTACGGATGAAGCGACTATAAAAGATATAGTTAAAAAAGATAATCTTGCTAAAACACTTCAAAGAAAATCACAAGCTACTGCTAGAGAAGGACTAACTGCTAGAAATCTTAAAAAATTATCTGCTGGTGCGGATAAAACTTTTGGTCCTGATTTTGGACGTGCAGCTAAAGCTGTTATAGATGCATCTCCTACTCAGGGTTTGGTTGGTTTGTTAGGTCTTGCTGGTGCAGAAGCCTTTGAAGGACAGGACATTAAAGTTAAGGAACGTGATAAACTTAAAAGAGATATAGCTAAAATTGAAAGTAATTTAACAGCAGCAGACCTTGCTGCAAGACAGGCAGGGGAAACAAGTGGCACTGCTGAAGCATCAGCGGAAAATATTAGAGCCGCAGAAGCAGCTAGTAAACTTGCAAGAGATAAAATAACAGAGGGAACAAGATCAAAAGATCAAGCTAGAAAAGTTGTAAAGGAAGAGGTTGGTATTGAAAAAAATATGATGGATATGGAATCTACTTATCTAAAAGCTATGAAAGATAACAAAGCTACCCCAGATCAGAATCCAGCTACTCTGAAACAGCAAGGCTTGAATGAAGTTCTTGGAAGATTTAATTATACAATAGATGCCCAAGGCAAGCTTGCCTTTATAGGCAAAGATGCAGAAGCTTTGAGAGAGGACAGTCCCGCATATAAGAAAGTTCTAAATGCAAGAGATAAGTATAATACAGCTTTTGCAAAATATTTAAATGATGCTAGAAAAGCAAGAGGATCGCTTACTTATTTAGATGCAAATAACGCAGCACTTTTTGCAGCAAAGGCAGCAAAGACAGCACAATAAGCTACTTCTTTATAATTATAATAATTTAATAGCAGGTTATTAAATGGCAAAACAAATGTTGTCTATTGATGAGTGGGTAAAAGATTTTAATAAAAGTTATGATGCAGAAACTAAAGAAGAAGTTTCTGAACCTACTGTTGTGTCTGAAGATCAAGAGATTGATTCAGAAGATATAAGCGGTGCTACAGGTTTTGAAGAAAATCTTCTTGATTTAAAAAGAGCTACAAATGATCTAACACCCTTTCAACAGTTTGGTGATTTTGTTTCTGGTGTTACATCAAAAGAAAATTTAGAAAAAGCATTTCTTCGCTCGGCTGAATCAGAAAGAGTGATAGGAGAAAAGGCTGCACGAATAGCTCTAAGTGCAGGGGTAGGTATAACACAAACTCCTTTAGAGTTAGTAGAGCTTGTAGGTAATGTTGTTGCCCCTGAAAGAGTGGCTAAAATTAAAGAGTCTGAACTAGGACAAGCCTATGGTAATATTATTGAGGCTATTGATCCACTAGCTATTCAAGAAGAACAAGTAGATGAGGCTGTTTCCACAGACCCTATTGGATTTAAACTTGAGGCGGCAGAAGCAAAACGAAAACAAGAAGAGCTTGAGGGTGAGAAGATAGCATCAAGTCTTCTTCAATTTGTAGGAGGAACTGCTGGGGCAACAAAGCTTAGTAAAGAATTTTTTGAGTTACTGGTAAATAAAGTTGGAAAAAATAAATCTCAGAAAATAGCACGGGAGCTAGAAAGACAGTTAGCTAAACTATCTGGAAAAACTACTACCAGTGATAAAGTTATCAAGGGTGGTACACTAGCTGGTGCTACTGTGGGTAGTATTGCTACTGGTATGGAGTTAACCGACAGCGATGAAATGAGGATCGCTAACCAAATAGCAGATAATCCTGAAATATTTAATGATAGTTGGTTTGAAAGTATTAGTCCTGAAATAATTGAGATTGCTGAAAGGTATGCAGTTAGTCCCAGTGATACAGAAGCAGAAGCCCAACTTAAAGATTTTATAGTTGAGACAGGGATTACAATTCCACTTGTAGCAATAGCCCCACTTATTATATTCTCTGCAAAGTATGGTGCAAAGGGAGCATCGTTAGCCTCAAAGCCAGTTATTAAAGCTGCAAGTCAAATAGTAAAGTCAGAGCCTGTAACTAAAACAGCCAAAGTTATTGGTGAAAACTTACAGAAAGTCACTGATCCAATTAAGACAGGTGGCAAGGTTGTTATTGAATCAACTGGTATAGATACTCCTATAAAAGCAGTTACTGAACGAGTAGGTAAAATTAATACAGGTGCTGGTAGATTTCTTCGTAGTGATGCAGCATTGCCCAAAGATATTGCACGTTCTGCTACTGAAAGAAAAACATCAGTGTCTGCTGCTGAGTTTGAAACAAAGGTATTGTTGAAAGATTTAAAAGAACTTCAAAAAAGAGAAGGTGTTTCAGATGATGCTTTTGAAGCATGGTTTAATACTGGCAAGGGTGATGTAACAGAAAACTTTAAAACAGAGTTTGCACCAATTAAAACTTTGGTAGATGCTAATGAAAGAAAAATTAATCAGGGTCTTGGTCTTACTGATGAAGCTCAAATAGGCATACGTTCTGATGGTCAAGACTTTTATGTTACTCGTACATTTAAAGCTAACACTGATCCTAAGTACCTTGCTGAAGTTATTGATGCTATTAAGGGTAAGGGTAAAAAAATTGTTCCTTACCTGCCCGGTCGTGGGCAAGTTCCTACAAAATTAATGCAAGCTGTGGAGAATGCTAAAAAAGAATTTAGAAAATCTGGCTTTACAGACGAGGCAGAAATTGAAAAGCAACTTCTTATGATGGTTCAGAATGTAGGTAGAAAAGATGATGGAAATATTTTAGCTAATATCTTTAGTGGTACAAAACTTGATAGTGCATTAGCAGGGCAGTCAGCAAAAGTTCTTCGTCAAAGAAAAGATTTATCTGAACCTATTCTAGAAATTTTAGGAAGACAGACAAATCCTTATACAAATTTACAGACTACTTTAGTAAATCAGAATAGAGTTTTATCAGAACTTAAATATTTTAAAGACGTTGAAAGATTTGTACTGCAAAACTTAGATAAGAAAATTAAACTGCCGGGACTATTTCCAATGCTACCAAGCAGAAAAGTTATTGCAGAAGGACCGGAAGGAGTAGCATTTAGATCAAGCCCAGATAATTTAGCAAAGCTTGAGAAGTTAACTTCGGAAAGCATAGGAAAGTTTGGTGGTAATAGTCCTAAAATTTTAGAAGATATTTTTTCCAGTGATGTCTTTGCATCAATGATTAGAGATGGTTTAGATGCTTTTAATCCTCTGCAAAGAAGTAAGCTTATGCAGTTTTTTTCTAAAGCATCTTCTCTTGTTCAGGCAAAAGAAACTCTATTTGACTTTCCTGCCTATGTCTTGAACACTCAGGGGATGTTGTCTTCTCTAGTAGGTAATGGTCAGTTCTTTAACCCTAAAAACTATAAACGTGCTGTTACTGAGGTAGGTACTTTATTTCAACAGATGAAGCTTGATAGCCCAGAAGCTATTGAAAAATTAGCAATGTTAAAACGTCTTGGTGTTATTGATCAAGATGTTACTGGTGCTATGATTGAGGCAAATGCCAAAGCTTTTAAATCTGTTTTAGGTTCTGTTGATGATGGTGCATATGCTAATATTATGCAGAAGTTTGGTCGTGCTTATGGGCAACCAGATTTGTATGGTAAGCTTGTTGCTTTTGAAGCAGAGTCTGCTGCCTTAAGAAAAGCATTTCCTATGGATAAGCTTAAATATAGAACACGTAAAGATTATGATAATTTTATAAATGAAGAGGCTTCTCAAATTGTCAGAGATACAATGCCTACTTATGGTGTTGCTGCACCAGCAGCCCGTGAGTTTGCTCGTATACCTTTTATGGGTAACTACGTTTTGTTCCCTTCTGAACTTTTCAGAACAACAAAGAACATGTTTAAGTATGGAGCTAAAGATGTTATACAGGGAACAGCCAGTGGTAATGCAAAACAAGTTGCAACTGGTTTTAGAAGATTAGCTGGACTATCAACTGTAATGGTTGGTTACGATACAGCCATTAATCTTAATAATCGGTTAGAGGGTGTCAATGATATTGTGGAGAAAGCTTATGGGATGTCCGGTGCTGATTGGCAGAAGGGAAGCAGAACTCTCTTTGTAGAACCTCCTGTAAAAGATGAAACAGCTATAGAAAAATTAACTCTAGATTCTGTTAGGGAACAGTTTCCAAGAGAAGAATGGGATAGTATTAAAAGTGAAAAAGGTTATCCCGGTACATATAGTCAGTTTATAAAAGAAACACTTGAAAAGCAGAGAAATAATTTTCAACCGTACATAAAAGCACGTACTTTAAACTCAAGTACCTTTGGTATGTACGATGCTATACAGTCTCCGTTCAGATTATCTATGGCTAAATTAGTGGGCAGTGGTACTATCTCTGACGAAGAGATTGATAATGCATGGGCAAGTGCGGCTGGTATATTAACAGGGGCTTATACATCTCCCAAGGCTTTAGCAGAAGCTGCTATATCTGTTATTACAGGAAGAGATCGTAAAACAGGAAAAAGTATTTATGATGAGGCTGTTGGAGCAACAACTTATGATAAGCTTCAAAATGTTTTAGATAATGTAGTGATGAAACAGCTTCTTGGTGGTACTGGTAAAGTAATAAAAGATTATATAACTATTGAAAATGCAGAAGAAGTGCTGGGTGCTGGCAATGCTTTAAGGTCTTCTGGTTTTCCAGTGACAATGGAAGACTTACGGATGAAAGTTTTAACTGGCAGTGGTAGTTCAACAGACAACCTTAACAAACGATTTGGATTTGATCTAGCTCAAAAACTAAAACCTATTGCTGCAACAAAAATTAATTTTCAAAATAAACTTAGAGGTTTAGATTATAGACTTCAAACCCCTGAAGATGTCGATGCTCTTGTAGAAGAATATAAAAATCTACAAGTAAGAAAACGTGAGGGTATGCGAGACTTTGCAAAGAGAGTAGATATTTATAAACAAGTTCCTTATACTCGTATATACAGAGACAAAGATGGAAAAATAAAAGAAGAGCAAGAAGTATTAGGAACTGAGGGAGTGTTGTCTTCTGCTACTGACAACTTCTTTTACACTCCAGATGAAACTTTATTACTAACTGCTGCTCAAGAATTAGTTAGAGAAGTTGATACTGAAGATATTTCTAATATAGTATTTATACCTGATAATCCTATAGAAGTTCCAAATAAAAAATCCTTTATTTTAGAAGTTACTAAAAAAGGATTTAGAGAAGACTTAGTAAACGACCTTATAAATAAATTATTTAATGCTTATGAAACAGAATTTGAAACTCTTTTGTTTGATAATGTTGAAGAATAGAAAGGAATATACGTGGCTAACTGGGAATATTTTACTGAAGATGAGATGCGTTGTAAGGGTACAGGAGAGTGCCACATGGACGAAGAGTTTATGGAAAAGCTTATTCGTTTAAGAAAAGACTATGACAATCCAATGATTATATCTTCAGGCTACAGAGACATAGCATACAATACTACAATAGGTGGCTCGCCTAACTCTGCACATATCTATGGCAGGGCTGCTGATATTGTAGTGGGTGGTCACGATGCTTTTAAACTACTACGTCTTGCTATCATACATGAGTTCAAGGGCATTGGCGTGTCTCAACGTGGCATGTATGAACGCCGATTCTTGCATCTGGATACAATGGAAGATGGGGATCACCATCCTCGTCCATGGCTATGGAGTTATAAGTAATGGCTGAAGAAAAGGGTTTACAAGGTCTGGTTAATCCTCGCAGTAGAACTGTGCGGGGTGAAGAAGAAAGAATGTTGGAAGCTCAACGACTAAGAAAAGAGCAACTAGAGTCTCTGTATAATATGGAGAGGCCCAACATAGACTATGCACAAATAGCTGAAGATGCCTATGAGGGAATTAAAGCTATGGATACGGCAGATCAGATTGCTTTGGGTACTTCATTTGTGCCTATTGTGGGAGACATTACTGGTGGCATAGCGGATACCAGAACTCTTATTAATGAACCTAGCTTGCGTAACTTAGGGTTTCTTCTTGCTGGTCTTTTACCTTTTGTTCCTTCAGGAGGTGTGGTAAAAGCTGGAAGGGGAGCATATAAGGCTGCTGCACAGAAGGCTGCTACTAATCTAAAAAATAGAGTTCCTAATTTTTATGGACAGGGTGTTGGTTCGGTTCAAAAAGGAGCAGCTTTTGGCACCACTATTCCAGAGGGCATTGTAAATGTACTCAGAGCTAGATATAATCCTACAGATAAAGCTCTTCAAGAAAAATATAATATTAGTGTGGCTGATCGAAAAGTAGCTCGGAGTGCGCTCAAAGTTTCTGAGAAAAAAACTGCTGAGTTAAGACCTATACAGGCGCAGATAAGAGCTATGAGAAAAGAGGGGAAGGTTGACACAGAAGAATTTGAAGCACTTCAAGAAAAAGCAAAAGGTTTAAGGAAGGATGCTAACACGGCTGGTAAAGTAGCTGTAGGTCAAGGCAATCAAACAAGAGCTATGACTAAACAATATTATGGTCCTGATACTGGTTTACAGGGTATTCATAAAAATTATGATCAAGTAGATCACATTAAAACTTTTAAAACTTTTAATGTAGATGATTATTTTAAAACAGTGGGTGATTTAGTTCCATCAGGCACAGGCAAAGAAGGAGTTGAAGAAATATTTAAACAAATTAAAACTCTTCCTGCTATTGGTTACAATCCAAAGAAAAACTATCAGATGAACATAAGAAGAACACACACAGGTTCAGCGGGAAAATTAGAGAAGGGGCCACAGGCTAGATTATTTTATAGTAATAAGATAGGTAAAGAAGGAAGAGCTAGTTTAGTAGATATAAAAAACTCAGTTTTTACCAGAACAAAAAACTCACCGGGAAAAAGATATCTAAAACCTACTAAGAAGGATAAAAATCCAACAATGCTTCAAGGATATAATAATGATAAAGAATTTTTAGAAGCACTTGATAAAACAGGTATTAATATTTTAAATAGAGATGAAGTTCTTAAAGGTAAACCTGCTATTATTACAGGAGATGGCACGACAGATGCTTATGAACTTGGTGGTGTTAATTACATGACTGCTATTTCTAAGCGAGGAAAGATTACTCAGATTGTAAATGATGAGCATGATGTAATTAGCCGTAAAATTCCTAAAACAGATATTGAAGTGGGTAAGCTTCCCGGTGCTGATCGCTTTATGAATGTGTCTGAACCTATTGTTTATGACCTTATTAATCCTACTAAAAAGGCTACCGATATACAGAAGGATGCTAAAGCTGCGCTTAAAGCACAAAAAGAATCTGCTGAGTTGGCTGCAATAGCAGAGTATGAAAAAATTCCCGGTGTAAAAGTTAGAGAGTTTAATGAGAAGACCGGAAAGTATAAATACCTACCAAAACCAGTGGGATTTAAAAGTTATGAACAGTGGGCCAGAGTGCAAGCAGTGGCAAAGGTACAACCCACTAATAAAGATTATTCAAGGCTAATTAAAGACGCTACTATTGGCAGTCCTACAAGAGGTGTAAGAGCTTTGGAAGAGGATGAACAAGAGAATAAGAGGGGTGGTGGTTCTGTTATAGAACGTAATCCTTATAACTATCCGCCAAGGAGTATCTAATGACAGGTCGCCCATTTATTATATTTTTTATAGCAGTAATACTAACAGTTATAATTGTTGGTCCTGCTAACGTATAATACGGAGGTTAGTATGGAAGGTGGTATTGACATACGTCTGGTCGTAACTATTGCTGGCATCTTGTTTAGTGTAGCAGGGGCCAGTGCTGTAGCTAAGATGCAGATTAAACAGTTAGTAGAAAAGCTGGATGATATTGAGCAACGTCTGCGTAAGATGGATGCTCGTAGCGATAGATTAATCACTTCAACTGAAACTCAGGAACAAAGGATTAACATCCTAGCTAAAATGGCAAGTCCTGAAAATCTTAGAAGAGATCATATGCAAATGGCAGAGATGGTTACGCATGTAGAACGACTACAAAAAGATTGTGATAGACTATATTCCATGCATAATGGAACACATCCTCCTGTTCCCAGTGAAAGAGTAGGTAAATAAATCAATATCCTCTGTAACGAGCTAGGAGCGTCATACAGAAGAATCAGTACCTCTGGGCTATACGCCTACCAGAAGGGCTAGAGAAGGCTACTCAGTGGCTCTCCTAGCCCTTCTTTTTTACTCTACCAGTAGGGAATTTTCCTCTTCACTGCCATCAGACGGTTCTTCTGCATAATCGCTATCATTTTCTTCAAACAACGCATCAGCGAAGTTACACTTAGATAAAAGGCGTACAACTTTCTCTTCTCCTAATACATTCAGACAACCAACAATAGCAGTCTCCAGAGTATCCTTATCCATAGACAAACCACTATCACTATTAGAGCCACGAATACGGGACAATAGTTCAAGTGCTTTGATGGCACTGTTGGTATGTCCGTTTGCTTTGGCAAATGTATACTGATTTTCTATTTCTTCTATAACATTAACATCTGTCTCAAGCTCTTGTTCAAGCTCATGTACACGATCTATAACTTCCTGCATATGCATAAGACGGTAGCCTTGGTTGTTCGCTGATGTAGCAGAATAACCAGCAGCCTTTGCTGCCTCAGTAGCATTGCGGTGCAGAACATAAGCCTCTGCAAACTTCTCTTGTTTTTCGTTAAGGGCCATTATTTCATATTACTTCTGGCAACACCCTTCCACTTCTCTGCTGTACGCATACCACCAAGTCCTAAAAGAGAAAGTAGAAGTGTCATCAAAGCCTGTGTATCCAGTGCAGGTAGTTCTACTATGGGATACCAGATAGCAAGCCCCCAACTTAGTACAGGTGCCAGTATAAACTGCCACATCAAAGCAAAGCAACATACCCACATGATAGCTGGTCTAGCTCCACTTACAAAGATGGAGGGATGCTTTGCCTGTTCAATGTTTGCTTGTGCTTGAGCAAGGTCAAGTGATACCATCTGTGTCTGAAGCTCATGCTCCAGTTTTTTCTTCAGGTCTTTATCTTCTACAAACTTATCAAGTACCTTACCGGCTACACCGATAACTGAATCTGCAATACCTAACATTCTTGTTGCTCCTCTTTCTTTAGTTTAACAACACGGGGATACTGATCTATCCTGTAACCCTCAGTGAAAAAAGTTTTAGTGTCTTGTTCCTTCATTGTATCAGCAAAGAGATATATTTTCAAGTGTTTAAATTTTCTACTTTTCTCAGCTAACATCTGAAGCCAATCGTTAGGAGAGAACACAGAGATGTGAGCGTTCCTACCATCAGGCAAAACTTTGACTGCTTCGTAACAAGCTACATTTAGAAATACCATCTTCTTTGCATATGAAAATATCTCTTCTACTACCCAACCCAAGTCTTCTTCAGCAATATGTTCAAGAACATCTGTGCATATCACTGCGTCTTTCTTGTGTATAGGAAGCTTACTATATTTTTCGTAGCCGGGATCAAAGAGTTCGCACTCATCCAACTCCCAGTACTCAGGAAGAGGGCAGTCAATCTCACTGGTCATCTCTGAAAACTTATCAGTGTACAGCACTGCCTTACCACATCCATAATCAAGTACAGACTTACAGTTATTGTTTTGTAGGTATAGTTTAATAAGGTCCACAAACTTTAGAAGGCTACGTCCATTGAACATTCCCTCTCCTTGATCATGCTTCTCCTCATACATCTTAACAAGATTAACATAATCATCTGATGGATTATGTCTACTGTTAATGTTATCTATACTAATATCAGACATTATAATATCCTTTAAAATGTGGTCTAGTTTCTTGCTCTTCTTTAATCTTCCAGAGATCAGCTACCATCGTGTCTTTACCATGAAAGGACAAAACACCTTCAAGACCGGGATCGTTAAAAACTTTCTCACAGTCCTGTGCCATAGCTAGTAGCTCACCTGTAGTCCAGTAAGTTTTATCTTTGACATTGACTTGTATGTACTTAGGTTTAGGAGTTTCCCCACCCTCAACATCACCAGTAGTTTCTGTCATCTCTTCTTTGCTTGGTTCTTCACGGCAACAATCAAAACCAAATAGATGTATATCCCTGAAACCCATTGTATGCAGCATACCAATACCACGCATAGCAGCACATGTACCACCAGTAATAAGAGTGGCTCCCTGTGGGATACCAAGCTCCTCGTTTAACTTAACTTGTTGGTTCTCAATCGTCTTACCCTGTTCGTCTTCATTACGAAGTGAGTCAGTAAAGGCATGCCATCCCCACATACGAGTATCTTTTTCTTTAAGATATTCTGTAACAGAAGGGTCAGTCATAGAGGCAACAAAGAAATTAATACTGGGGTCAATCTTTTCAAACAAATTTTTTCGTACAATATTATGCGTACTTTTACCAGTGATAGGTCTGGGATCAAGAACAATACAGCCCCACGGTACAATATTATTTTTCAACAGTCCCGGCAAAGCATGTTTAACTGATAGAACTTTACAGCCGGGGTTATCATGTATAAACTTTTCTAGCTCTGCATAGTCTAGATAAGGACCAGCAGAAACAATTACACCTTTATCTTTATGAGCAGGATGTTTCTTTACCCACTTATCTTTGTCTATGTGTTTAAGGTTAGTTATAATATTGTTACGAATATATTCTTTTGGAACTGAGTCTCTGGGATGCACAACAATAGGAACTTGTTTTAGTTCTGGTGGAATGTCTGCAACAGATTCGTCTGTTAGAAATACTACAAGATGTGTACGACCACCTCCTAAGACTTTATCATCAGAAGGAAGTACGTGCTTTCTTATGTTAGATTTTTCATCAAAGGTAGTCCATCCATCTTCTGTAGTTTTTTCTTCATGTAGCTTTTTAGTTGTAACAGAATCAAACAGTACTTTCATTCCCTGATACTTATCATCAGGTGTCTTATCATTATCTTCCTTGGTAAAGAAGTGATCGCCCATAACAACAGGAATAGTTTTAAGTACATCAAATTCATGCTTCACAGTTTCAATACTATTACCACTTCCCATCAAAGCAAAGTCTACTTCATCCATATAGATAGGCTTTAAAGTATCTCTGACATTGCCTTTGTATAACTCATAGGTAAACTCTTTACTCTTCTCTTTCTTCATATGTTCAGCAAATTCGTCAAACCTTTTCTCCACTGCCTTCTTGGTATTATGAGGTTTGGCGTTGAACTCTTCTTTATCAGTTACTGTGGTAGCGTCTTCAAATAAATCGTAACCAATATAATGAACAATGTCTGAATTATCAAAGGCTGCAAGTGCCATCTCAATAGCACGACCACCATTCCATGTACCTGTTTCTAGTATAGTTTTAGGTTTATAGAAACGAATAGTATCTGCAAGCTGCTTGTATCTACTGGGAAGAATGTCAGGGGTTGTTTCATTATCAGATAGTTTTATAACCCTATTACCATCACTGTTACGAACATTAATAGAACTCTTATGGTTAATATTTATCATAAGATTTTCTATATCAACAAACTCATGTACTGTCATACCATGTGCTGTATAGATAGTAACAAGCCTACTAAGAATAAAAGCAGATGTCCACTCACGGTAGTTGATATACTCTCCTGACATATAAGAGCCACGCCAATCACCCATAATATCTACAGCAGTCTGTCGTGAAAGATTAAATGCCATAAGATAAGATGTTTCAGGTGTATAAACAAAGTCTACATTATAAGAAGTATTAGGAAAGTAAGTATCAAGAGTAGAGGTTCGTATGTCTTTAACTGTAAGACACATAGGATCAACCCATAGAAGCCAACAGTCTTCGTTTTCAAAACCACACTCACTAATAGCAAACACTTCTGGTGCCGCTGATAGTCCATCAAGAAGTTCTGTATACTGAACAGTACCATCCTCAGTTCCATTGTGCTTTTGATTTTCCTCTACAAATGTAGAGTACTCAGCAATACTTTCTAGCTTGTGATATTTAATATTATCTGCTTGAGGCAGAGAATAGTTACTGATATCTAGATCGTAGTAGTAACAATGAAACTCAATGTTTGGTTGCCAGTTTTCTTTAAACTCATTGAGAAGTTTAAAGGTATTTTTCTTTAGTTTCTTTTCATTAAAGCATGTAACAATTTTATAATTCATAGGGTTTAATTATTCCTTTTCCTGCAAGGTAGGTGTAGTCTCCGTTCCATTCAGAAGCATAGATGCCATCGATTGTTCTACCACATTTCCACTCTTTAAACCACGGACCACCTGTAGTAAAGTGTACATTCTTAGCTTTCATATCTTCAGGTGAGTGACCATCA
>CENS01003124.1_pt1 | contig 20716 bp, 28 predicted proteins | sample 530201 | NCBI WGS metagenome assembly CENS01 (sample SAMEA2619747, study PRJEB7988) | marine metagenome | biome: marine biome (ENVO:00000447); feature: surface water layer (ENVO:00002042); material: "saline water (ENVO:00002010), including plankton (ENVO:xxxxxxxx)" | depth 5 m | reverse complement strand
ACACACAAAAAAGTTGACTTGCACAAGCATTGGACTATATACTTGTGAAATAGGCAACATTTAGGCAACAACAACACACACATAGACACAGAACAGCGTTAGCACTCCCAGCAAGAAACGCACGGTCAACAGGCACACGAATTAGGCACAACGGGTATTCACGACTACCACCGCGTGATGTAAAGAAAGCGATGCTAGAGGTTGGTATAATCCTCCCGTGAAACAATGCATCTGGATGACGACTCATCGAACTCACATGAAGTCACCACCTGTTCGCAGGTGGACTCTGATCTATCAATCTACATGAAGCCGATCAACGACGAAAAGAAAAACGAACGCAAGTGAGTTTTTGGATTGACTTGTCAATCCTGTTTGTGTGAGCGGACACCAGAGAATTGAGTTTTACCGCAATAAGGAAGATGTCCGCCCGGGTCATATCGGGAGATAAGAACCACTAATATTTAATTCTTTTACCACAATGTCCACACCACAACTTGACAGGTATCTCACGTGTCAACACATGATCTCTTGGTCTGCAACTGGGCATGCCAGTCAATCGGGGTATCCGGGCCTCATCAGGTCTGCGTCCGCGGCCAGGTCTACGATAGCATCGCAGTGAGAGGCCCAGTTCAGTCAAGCGTTGGTGAAATAGATCAGGTTGCATTTGGTAATATTTAAAACAACCGCGTTGCATTTAAATATTTGCATGAACATTGTATGGTGGAACGGACCCAGTCAGCAACAGTGGCTACACATACCCAGACAGCAGTTGGAGATAGGTTGTAATTTTATCGAGCAACACAGGTCAGTGGATCATGTGTGTGCATTTGACAGACAGTGTGTGGATCTAATTGCTGAACAGGCAGGTGTGCAGTATTGGACACGTAGAAGATGTGTGGGTGGTCATTTTCAACTGCTTGACAGTGTGTATCCTTACTATGACAGTGGCATGATGGCACTGGTGTTGGCCATTGAATCCAGCACAGAACCTGTGTATGTGATTGGCTGTGATTGGGCCAACACAAATGCCAGTATGTATGACTCACAGTACACTTGGAGACGCCATCAACCGGCCAAACTGAATCCAGAAAAAGTGCGAGCAATCAACCGAATGGCCGCCAAGCACCCAATCGTGATGGTGCATGATAACCTGGGCAACATATTTGGTGCAGATGTTGCAAGGATTGGTCCCAAACGTTTCAGAGAACTATGTGATTAATGGTCTTTGTTGTTCAAAGATCTGTCCAGTATCAGTGACATCGTAAAATTCTGGCACATGTTTGATGGCAGTAATATTAACTGTGTTGTCACTGTTGTAGGCAGTTTCTGTTATTCTGTAGATGTCATTGATGGCCAAAGCAGTGCTGTTGACACGCACAAAGTCACCAGGTGCCAGTCTAACTCCCACAGCATTGATCTGTGTGACAAATGTTGGTTGCTGTCTGGACTTTTTCAACAACAGAGTTGCCACTTTTTGTGCTGTGACACGATCAAAAACACCAGGAAAACTGAAGTTGCCTTCTAGAACTTTGTTGTTGTCTTCTGCGAGATACTGTGTTCTAACATTGGTGCTGTCTTCTATGGGATCAGGACTCAATGCACTGTTGGGTTGTGAATTGTTTACAAGGTCAGTGTAGTCCAGTTTGATCTGATTGAATCGGTCATTGATTGCACTGGTACTGACTCCTGCACTTTCTATGATGTTGTCATCTGTAATGGTCATCACAATTGGCAATGCAGTTTCAGGTGGCACAAGATTGTTGTCTAAAGGATCACCTGCGTTTTCAAGAACAATTCTAATCTTGCCTTCATTGAAATACAGATAAGCACCTATGCTGGCCAACATTTTGTTGATGTTTTCTATGAATGTTCTATTGGTTTCTATCTTAAAGATCCTGTCAAGTCCATTGTTATTGGTATGCACTTGTGCACCATTTGCACTTGCACCTGTGGTGGCTGTGTCTCCATACATGTATTCATTTCTATCTTTGACTGCGATACTGCTACCACCGTCCATGTAGAAAATTCTGTTGTCAAAATCAAAATATTCAGGCAGTTTATCACAAGCAATAGCGGCTTCTGTCCAACTTTTTCGGTCAAGTTCATTGATGTCGAGACCAAAACCATAGTTTGGATTCAAAAGGTAATCTAACAAGTATTCAACCACGTTGTGATCAGGCCTATAACCTTGATAACCTAATCCGTCTGCAAGATAACCACTTGCAAAAGTTGTGTCCCAATTGGCAGGAAATTTATCTGTGTTGGCGGAACCATTAAACACCTCTACATGTACTTCTACTCCTGGCGTAATGGTTGTGTAAAAATTATCTGCTGGTTCTGAACTGTCTTCATTGGTTACACCAAGATCAATGTAAGCACTGCTGGAATTAATGCTGGCCGCTGTGACTTCAAAAATAGTTGTGGTGTTTGTGTCTCTGTCTATGGTTCTAAGTTTTATTTGTGTTCCGTCGAGATGAGCATTTTCAATTGCCTGTACCTGAGATAGTGGAGCAAAAAATCTATAAACACTGTTGTCTTGTCCTAGTGATCCCGGAGAACCAGGAAAGGCTCCATTAATTTTTTGTAAAGTGGTTGTGCTTCCTGACACTGAATTGTATCCATAAAATTTTAATTCACCACTTATCACTAAAACTGTAACATCAAATGGTGCTCTAGATAAAAATTGGTAATGTGAACCACCCACGTGTTCTAACCAAATGTCTCCTTCGAATCCAGAAGGTGTACCTCCACCTGTTCCAAAAGGATTTCCAAAACTCAAATAAACAAAATCATACGTCCATCCTAGACCAAACAAAATGTCATGGATATTGACAGCATGAGTACTACCATCAAACCGTTTGGCTTCTTGATACTTGCTGAACCTATGTAGATCTATTTGTGTGTCACTTCCTACAACTTCCGTATGTATTTCATTTGCATCTTGTGTGTCTACATTGGTCAAAGTTCCATTGGCGCCTGAAGGATTGCCCAACGGTTGATGAAAACTAATGTATTTTGTGATGCCATTATCAGCATAATTGGTATCAAACCTTTCTTCATATCCTGGATCATTTGCTTTACTGGCAACCACGTTTGGAAGACTTCTTCCACTGGTTGTCACAACCACAGCAGGAGCATTGCTGAATGGATTGGGAAACACACCTTCTCCATCTCCACTGTACGGTGAACTACCAATGGTAACATCTGCGGCCTGTAATTGAAATCTTAGTGCAACATAGTGTATTCCACTTAGTGTGTTGTTGTCATCATCCCAGTCTGGGTGTTCTCTCAAAAGGCTTGATGCAGGTTGGTCTGACGAACCGTCGAAATATTGTATTTTTACTCTGTTTGCAAATGTGCCTTTGGTGATTGTGTGTTGTGCAGGTTGCACCCCACCTTTGCCTGAAGCAAATATACCACCACCTGAATTGGTCAAATTTAATGCAGTAGATCCATCATATCCTTGTGAATAATTTGGATTGGCTGTGTTGCTGATACCGCCTAGGTGAACAGGTTTGCCATCTAACAACATTCTTGATAGAAGACTACCCATTGCTCCATTGACATTGAATTCACTATTGGCACCATGAAATCCTTGTGAAATAACTGCCGCCATGTAAAGATATTGTGGTGAAGTGTCTGCTGAATCATCACCGTGTGTGCCTACAAAAACAGGTATCGTTGCTGTTTCAACTTTTGTTCCATACAGCACAGGGATTGCTCTGTTGGCACCATTGAAATCAACAACAGTGGCCGCTTTTATTTCTTGTGAGGTTGTGTCAAAGTTTATTGAAGTATCTGGCAAATTGAAAGCACCTGTAAAAGGTGAAATCACTGCTTTCACAATAGATGTACCTAAATCAATAACAGGATCAAGAATAAATTTTACTGGTTTAACAACTGCTCTAAAAACTTTTTTAATAAATCCCATTTATTCCTCCCATTTGATATTTCTTACGTTGTATGTTGCAAATGCAAATCCAGTATCGTTTGGATATAGTTTGTTTTGTGATGAACTGTTGGTATAACCATAGATTGCTGTTCTATCAAAATTACTAAATGGTCCGCCACAAAACAATGCAAGTCTGCTTGAATCATTTGTGGCCTTATAACTGATATTATCCATGATACCTTTGAAAATAATGTATTCTCCTGTGGTTACAGTGTTTGTAAAACTTTGTGATGTTTGAGTAAAAATTCTTTTAATAATATGAACTGTGCCTCCTGCAATAGGTTTATTCATTAATTGCCTTGCAATGTTTGTTCCTGTTGAATCTAATTCAATTGAATCAAAATTTAATTGTGTTCTTATTGCTGAAACTTGACTTGTTAATGGAATAGGTTCATGTCCAAGATAACCTTGACCTGCTAGAAATGTTTCGTTGGTACTACCATCTATTAAATTAGAAACAATATCATTATCACAATCAGTAAATCTAAAGATTGTGCCATCTGGCAATTCTAATCTTATCAAATCAACAAATCTTAAAAATCTATCATCAACTTGTGCTTCAGTGATACTAAAATCTCTTGGCATTAGAATTCCTCCTTGAGGTCAATAGCAAATCTATATCTTCCATCTTGATCAGTTTCTATCTCCATACCATCGTCTTGAAAACTTACAGTAAACAAAATATTATTATACCCAATAGTTGTGCCTGATGTCAAATCTTGAAAAAGTGCAGGAAAAATACCTATTGTGTCAAGAGTTGATCCATCAAGATTTACATCCGCAGTAACCATGTAAACTTTTGTATGATTACTAAATTTTATAAAATCACCTTTTTTGATTGTTCCTGATCCACCTGTTACACCCACTGCTGTTGATCCTTTAACATAATTGAAATTTGGTGAAATACTTGATGTAAGACTGGCAGTCACAGTTCCAGACGCTGTACCTGATGTGTTTGATATTATTGGCGGCAACACTGTTCTTGTACCTCTACCTTTTGCTGAAGTGAATGAAGCCATAACTTCAAATGCTTCACCTCTTGCAATAGGTGGTGATTCCAATGTAAATGCCCAACGTTGAGATAGATATTTTTGTCTAGCATTGCCCATACCATCGATATCGGTCAATCTATAATTTAAACTTCTTAAATTTAATGCTGTGTATCCTGCTGTTGCACCACTTGAAACATATGTGCTGGGACTTGTGCTCCATGCCATTATACAACCTCCCTTACTTCCTTTGAAAACACAAATAAACCATCCACATCTGTTTGGTATTCTACAGTGTCGCCGATAGCAACAACATTTACAGAAATATCATTAATTTTCATATCCTGATTGCTGACAGTTTTTATTAAAGGAGGAGTCACAGTAATTTGTCCTTGAGTTGGAGAACCACCATAATCGTTAGGGTCAATAGAATGATTTCCGTTGACCATATAAACTTTGCCGTGATTTGCAAATTGCACAAAATCACCATTGGTCAATTCCATGCCTACTGTTGTGTCATCTAAAAGATCAACTGTGACATCTGTTGGATATGCTCCTGCAAAACCAGTTCCAATTAATTGTGTTGGACCTACTCCAGACGGATCTGTAGATCCGGGTCTTCCTTCTGCATCGTTTATCACAGGTGCTTTGATTTGTATTCTTGCAGTGGAATCAATGTCATTGAACAAGACAAAAAAATTGTTTTGGAAATCTGCTCTTGTGATTGGCGGTGTTTCAATTGTAAAACTCCAATAATGATTGCCAAAATCCGCAACATAGGTTTTGCCATTAATAGAAGTGTTAACTTCATTGTTCCAGTTGCTTTTCCAGTTCAATGTTCTGATTTGGTCTTCCAATGCCATTAGGCCAGTCTCCTACCCTGCTGTCTAAATGCTTGTTGAATTGTTCCAACAATTAAATTTTTTCTTGATAACAATAATTCATCAAAACTTGCGGCATCAACTGCATTGATGTTGAAGTTTACATTTACAGGACCACTGGTGCCCATCCCCAATTGGTCATTAGGTACAACTGTGCCTGCAGTTGAAGGAACAAAAAGTTCTGGTCCTCTTTCACCAACAATGTATGGTCTGCCACCAACAGTTTTTCCACCATCTGCAAGGAATGGAATGCCGAATCCACCTCCGCCTCCACCACCAAACAATGCCAATATAGATCTTAATGCAATTTCAGTTCTCAGTTTACTGTTTAGGTTATCCTGTAAAATACCTTGTTGACGTAAAAATTTTGTTAGCCTTTCTAAGATAGGTGTAACCAATGCTATCTGAACAAATCCTTCAATCAATTGTCTAAGTGCCACGTTGGCAATATTTCTAATTGCTTCTCCCAATGTTTTTGCTTTTAATATAGCATCACTGAAACCTGTCACCATGGCATCATTTAATGTATTGATTCCATTTTTTAATAATTCTTGTGCAGAAACATTAAAATTGTATTGTTCATTTAATTTTTTATTGTCCTCAATTAATTTTTTTGTTGATTCTTTATTTGTTTTGATTGCCCTTGTAGATTTTTCATAGGCTTTGGTTGATTCTTGTAATTTTTTTGTTTTTTCTTCTTCTACTTTGACTTCTTCTTTTGTAAATCCTAAAAGTTCTTTGATTCTGTTACCTAATTTTGCAACTGCTCCAACCACCTTAAACACAGCCGCCGCAACTTTACCTAGAATGTTTAAAAATGCTGATAAAGCACCACCAACAAATTCTGCTACTGATATAATGGCTTCTTCGTTTTCTTCTATGAATTCAGTTAGTGCAACAGTGGCATCACCAATGGCAGGAGCCAATTGTTCACCGATATCATCTGCGGCATTTTTTAAAGCAATACCTAAGTTACTAAATTTTGTTGAAGTATTTGCTATTAAGTTTTGTGTAGCACCACCAAATCTTTCATTGATACCTTGTGCAAAGGCTTCTGTGATTTTTCTTGCACCTTCAGCAGTTTTTCCAAACTCAGATATTTCTTGTCTTGTTAAGCCAAGTTTTTCCTCTAAGATATCTAATACCGGAACACCTCTGTCTCCTAGTCTTTGGATTTCTTCAAGACCCAAACCACCTGACACAGTTCTTGCAAAAAGATCTGTAACTGCTTCTAATGATCCAATTTGGTCACTTGTTATGGCGGCTGTATCTGTAAATGTGTTTAATAATTCTTGAGTTGGCTCAATACCCGCCGCTTTTAATTTTATAAATGTGTTTGTTAAATCTTCTACACCAAATTGCGTTTTGGTTGCAAATTCACTAATGAAATCAAAGGCGGCCGCACCTTCTTCTGCACTACCAGTAACTGATGCTAGAGTGGTACGTAAGTCTTCAAACCTTGCATTTGTGGTTACAATGTCTTTTATTACTTTACCTGTAACAAGAACTGCAAGTAATGGCCCCAATACTCTCATTGCGGCACCAGCACCTAATGCAGATGCTTTAATAGAATTTAAGCCAGCGGCAACACCACCAAGTGCCGCGGTGTTTTTAGCGACTACGTCAATTACTAATTTTTGTTTGGCATCTGCCATTATCTTCTTCTCCTTCTTGGCATAGGTACATTAGGTTTGCCCATGGGTTTTTTGCTTTCCTCATGTTCAAACAACATGTACCCGGCCCATAATTCAAATTCCAATGTTGACAGTTGTAATATCTCTTCAATAGATTTTTTAAGTCTATCGGCAAGCATTATCACAAGCCGGAGTTCAACATTGGACTTTATTCCTTTGCGATTGTTTCCTGTTTTCCAGTCAACTTCGCATTGTTAATTGCTGTACCAACCTTCACCACTACCATTGGATCCGCTTCGTTCATCAATTTAATTCTGTCCGCATCGTGAAATAATCGTTTGCCATTTTTGTCTCTGGCTTTTACAATTATACTTTCGATTACTGCCTCGATAGTTTTTCCTGCGGCTTGCAGTTCCATTACCTTGGCTTCATCTTTAAGTGGATATGTTGTTCTGCAATAAATGTCAGTGTCCCATTCCTCCACGTGTATTTTTTTCAAATCACCAGCAATACTTGATTGATAGTGTTTTGCTATTTTGTCTGTTATACTCATGTTTTATCTCCTTTTATTACCTATATTTTCTTAGTGTAGGAGCAACAACACCACGTGGTGCTTGTCTACTTCTACCTCGTTCCAATGCAAGTCCATAAGGTTGTGGATTTGTTACAGTTCTTTCTGTACCTCTTCCGGTTTTGTTCCAACTTCTTTTGAACTTACCTCCTCTAACAGGTGATCTCCTTTTTACTTCTTGAAAAACTTCATTAGCAGTTTGTTCAACCTGCTTTTCAATCCGTTTTTTTAAAAGTTTGTTTGTCAACAATGTATTAAAGATCACTTTCATAAAGTATTGGTCCTTTACCTGTAACGGCACCGAAGTGCCGTTAAAGATATTTTACATTACAAGTTAGTTACTGTTAACGCTCCTGTAATTTGTCCAGCAACTTCTGCTGTCACAGCGCCATCGTTTGCCGCTGTAACTTCAAATGATGTTACAATCATTTCGCCTGAAAGTTTCTGACCTGTGGTTTGGCCTGATGGAAAAAGTTCCACTGTGGCCGCCGCCGCACCTGGTCCCGACTGTAAAGCCGCCTGTGCTGAGTCACCATCCACAAAGTATAAACTCATTGAAGTTGTAGCATTGGTAAGACCTGGAACATATGTTCTTGCAGTCGAACCCATTGCTGAAGTTTCAATTACGTCACCTGTGTTTGTAACTGTGAATGATATAACCGAAGCGATACTAGTAACAGAGCCACCAACATCGAACTTGATTACACCTGAAGTACCTGCATATGCAGTTGTGTTATTTGCCATTAGTTGTCCTCCTTAATGGTTTTTTTTATGACCTCTGCTTCTGCCTTGGTTATACGCATTGTCGCTTTTGGTCGTTTAGTTTGTTTTTTCTTAGTTGTGCTTTTTTTCTCTGTGTTGACCACAGCAGGTTTAAAAAACACCCAACCTGATTTCAATCTTGCTTGTACCTCTTGGTTTGGAACAAGATGTGAATTCCCTTGTTTGTCATACATTTGTCTTTGCATTATGGATTGCCTTTCCTATAAACATATTCTACTGTAACAGTAATAATAATTTGTCCAATCGGTGGATTTCTTTCTATAACTTCTATGTTGCTAATTCTTGTTTCAACATAATGCGTTGCTGTGTTTTGCACAGTCAAGTTTCTTCCCCTGGATCCTTCTAAAGTTTGTTCTATCTGTTCTATCAGTTTATTTCTTTTTGTGTCAAGTTCATTGCCACGCACAAAACATCTTAATTCAATATCCAATATTCCTTGTCGTTCTGTCATTGTGACATCGGTTCTTTCTTCGTTACCGGTAACAATCAAGATCGCAGGATATTGTGTGATTGCTAATTTTTCAAAATCGAAAAATTCTCTGGTCACATTGCCAGGCGCTGGGTCTGACATGTTGACCAATTGATCTTTGATGTCTTCTGCTATGTGTTCTCTTGCACTCATCTCTATCTAACGAGACGATTGAAGTGTGTAGCCTGTTTCTCTGAATTTTCTATTGTACCACTTGAATCGTAATCGTATTCTACTCCGTCTTTTAAAACTGCTTGGAATTCCACAGCAAATTTTTCTTTATAAAACATCATTTTTTCTCTAAACACATCTGATTCTGGAGAAAACGTTGATAACCTAGGATATACAAATTCTGCCAAAGTGTAATAAACCGCGGCTCTTGTAAATTGACTGTAGGTCAATAAATTGTTGTCCATTTCTGTATATGTTCCTGAAGTTATATCATATCTTCCATAGGTTGCTCTAGGCCACCATTCAATTCTAAGTTTTCTTAGGATATCGTCTGTAGTTTTTGTGTGTAGATCTGTAAATGATTGAATACCAAAGTTTTGTATATCTGGTTCGTATTCAAGTAAGTCTGAGTCTGTGCTCATGTTTGCCATGTAAGTCCTCCTATAATGGTTTGTTCAGTCCTTCTGAACAATTTTATTTATTGCTTTGTGTTGCTCTGTATAACAACATAAAAAGAAAGGGCCCGAAGGCCCTTTCCAATGAGTCTGGTTAGTCTCCTATATTATTAGTCTACTAATGACTCTGATTTGATTCTGCAACCATATTGTTCTTTAAGAATTGCATTACCTCTAGCAGTAGTGGCAACATATTCTGTAGATCTTAATGATGCATCATATTGTTCTTTAACAACGATTGGTCTTTTAACAACGTGACCTAATGCTTCTGGTGAGAATACACCACCAATTGAATCATTAGCAGAGTCAACGTCAACCGCAGTTGTCATGAACAATTTAACGTTGTAGATTCTACCCAAGTAAGCAGAAGAACTTAAGATGTTGTTTCCTAAGTCACTCATTGCGTTGCTTGAAGTTGAGAAACCAGCGTTAGTTAATGTTTTAGCAACATTGTGGATAGCCGCCGGAGCGAATACACCAAAGTAATCACCATCAGCATCAGTTGGAGCGTTTTGTGCTCTTAACTTGTATACTGCTTGTAAGATTAAATCTGGAGTAAGGTCTGTTCCACCTGTTCCTAATCTGTTTGTAGTGAATGAATCGAACTGATCGAAAACGTCAGCGTCAACTTTTTCACCAATTGCATTACCTAGGATTCTTCCTACGTCAGCCGCAACGTCTCTGCCTGAACTTTCTCTTAAAAGATCAGTTAAGTCCGCTCTCACACCGATTTCTGCCGCTGTGATTGTTACTGAAGTTGGATTCACACTAGTTTGTGCTGTAATGTCAGTTCCTTCAGTAAGACCTGAAGCCGCAACTTCTGGGTATACTGGAACTTGACTTGTTAGACCTGGTGTTCCTGTCATGTCAAACACTTTTACAAGGTTACCAGCGATAGATCTCTCTGATGCAGTGAATACTGCTTCTTGTAATATGTTTGTTAAAAGAGCACCATGTGTCGATGTAGTATTAATAGCCATTGCTATTCTCCTTTTAGTTTAAGTTTAGAAGAATTTAGGATTTGATTCAGTTTTCTGTTTCATTTCCTTAAAGATCCTTCTCTGTTTTGGATCATTAAGATCCAGTTTTGAAGGGTCTATTTCCTGCACTGACTTGTTATTGGTGTTTGATGTTGCTCCCGAACCACTTGGACCTGCTTGAACGAAGTGTGTGTTTTGAGTTAAGAACTCATTGACATAAGCATCTACGCTCATTAATTCTCCAGATTCAGTGTATCTAGGTGTGCCATTGTCACCAATGACTTCTACGTCACCAGCATCATTCAATCTAACCTTGTCCTTCACAAGTCTTACAACTTGATCTGGATTTACGGCTTTGTGTTTGGAAGCACTGTTTAACAATGCACCATCCACTTTGACTGAGTTCAACTGTGAACGAAGTTGTTGGATATCTTGGTCTTTCTTTTCAGCAGTTTCCTTCAATATCTTTTCAAATTCGCCTCGCTTCTTTTGTTCTTCCAGTTTCATTGCTTCTTCTTTCTGAACAAGTTCACGATAACGTTCAACATCAACATCTTGGAATTTTTTCAATGTGTTTGACTCTGTCTTCTTTCGAACACTGGCCATTGCATTGTTGAATTCCTCAGTAGTGTAGGTTTTTGACACCTCTGTCTCCGGAGTTGTTTTTTTAGAGTCGTTTGCTTGTGCCTCCGTGGCCTCAGCAACTTTGACTTCTGTCTCTTTTGAATCCGACATATAGATTTCCTCCTTACGAGTTGTTGTTTATTTAACAACAATATTTACTCTTTATGTACATACGGAAAGAATTATCAATAAGATTAGGTAATTTTGGTTTTGCTGTCACGCTTTAATGCACGATCATACAATTGCTTACTGTGCATAGGATTTGTCAATCCAAGAAACTGCTGTAACTGATCTATCTTGTCAACATTGCAGTTTTTCATGTCATTGTATGTGATGTGAAACACATTGGCACGACCTATCCATTTTGCAACACCGTGAATTCTTGCAACAGTAGGAATCATGTTAGCGGGAGGCCTACCAGTTGCTTTTTCCCATCTTTTCAAACTGTCAAATATTTCATTTTCAGGTCTTGTTATACAAATTTTATGAAAACCTTGTAGCAATGATTCAGTTGTAGCACTGTACTCCAAATGACTGACTGCAAATGATCCTTCGGCAATTGATTTAATGGACTCTTTCAAACGTATTTTATATTCAACGTGTTTGGGATCTTTAAGTGCCATTTTAAATAGTGGATCGGTTGGTGGTGGATATTTGTGATACTTTTTTCTTGCCAAATGATAGCCATCAAATCCAAATCCAAGTTCTTGTAGCAAATTCGCACAAAGATATGTGCCTGCTTTAGGTTGGCTTAAAATTATTATTTTTTTAGACATTTAAAAGAATGTGTTCTAATAAAATTGTTCGAAGTCTTCGATGTCCCATGCTTCGTACCAACCCGTCTTTTTCAACTGTTGTTGTGCTTTCTTTAGTTTTTCCAAAGGCTGTATCATTACAAGTGGTTTTCTTTTGTAACTGAAACTTACACCTTTGTGTAGGCCTTTGTTGAGTGGGTGGTCATACATGATAGCCATATGTAATTTGTTATGATGTGCCTGTTGGCAGATAGATGCCAATCTCTTTTCGCTTATTTTGTAATCAATCCATAACACCACAATATCAAACTTAAAAATAGGAACCATATGACAGCAATGTATAATATGATCCAGTAAATTAGTTTTTGCTTTTGTGATTTGGATCGTTTTATCTTGTAAAGTCTTTTTTGCAAAAGGACAGATTGCTTTTCCAGTCTTTTTATTGACCTTAGCAATCTGCCCTCTAATCCAGTTTTCAATTAATTTACTTTCTTCTACCACTTGGATTATTTTTTCTTTTTCTACCTGCCATAGGTTTTTTATTTCCCATTGCAGGTTTTTTTCTTCCTGATTTAGCCATCTTTTTCCTCCTTGGTATTCGATTGGTTAATAGTGCTCCGGCTGTTGATGTTGTCATTATAGGCATCTAGTCTCCTTTTGTCTTGTGTGTATAATTCTAACAGTTCAATTTTTCTGCGATGCACTAGATATTTAATTTTTTGCAAAGCCTTCCTGGCCATGAATGCACCCTGTTGACTTTGCCATTCTATGCATCTTCTATTTTGTTCTTTGTATTCTGCAAATGCGGCATCTAGTGCTCTGCTGATTGCAGTTTCAATTGCTTTACCTCCCAATTTGCCCTGATATGGCATTATTCCAATCCTTCAGGTTTGATACAACTGAATTGTATACTGTGCCATGGGGCAACTCTGCCCTGTGAATTTTTGTAAAGGTCTCCGGTCTGCACACTCTGTGCGGCCATGTATGTTTTATATCCGTTGCCAATCATTTTGCGTGTTACAACCTTGACTGGACGCCATTCTTGTCCATTGATATAGTTTTTGGCATGCCATGTCTGTGAACCTTTCCTTTGTTTTATGCCTGCCATCCTGTTCTCCCATATCTATTTTTTCAAGATCCTTCTTGCCCAGGATAGGCCTGCATTTCCACCCCAACCCAAATAGGCCTGTGTGCCGGGTGTGTTCCTGCCAGGTTTGTAGTACGCTTTTGCTCGTGATAAAAATGAAAATGTTCTTCTAACTGTGTCCAATGACACATTCTCGCCTTTGGCGAATTGATTTGCTCTTTGTAGACCCACTGAAGTCATGCCTTTACGACTTGCTGGTGCCGCATTTCTCAAACGCAGAGCACGTTTGGCATTGGCTCTCATCTGTTGATTTGGTCTTGGCATTATCTTTTTCTCCTTAGATCAAGATCATGTTTTCTTGATCCCCTAATAAAACTGTTGACTCTGCCCATTGCCCATTGATTCATGCCAATGCCAGGTCTTGATCCTGCTGTAAGAAAAGCACCTTGTCCTCTTCTGTAAACTTTTCTCAAAGTTGTAAAAGTAAATCTACTGTTCTTTGCTTTTGACATCAATGCCTTTCTTGTAGTGGCACTGATAGGTTTTGCTCTAGTTTTTGCCAAGTTGCACCCTCCTGTCTATCAATGACTGTGGAATACGTTTGCCTTCTCTGGCCAACTTGCTGATACGTTTTGTTAGGTTTGCCAATTGTGTTCTTTTGGCACCTGTGACACCTGATAGATATTTCTTAGGTAAACCTGTTGCTTTGTCTTTTATCGCTTTACGAACTTTTGCCATTATCTTCTTCTGCCTCCTTTACGTTGGCTGGCACGAATAGCACGACCTTGTTCTTCTGCTTGTTTTCTTGTTTTGTAAATCTTACCGGATGAACCCCAACGGTATCCGCCTTTAACTTTCCTGACCGGCATCTGATTCTGACTCCTCAAATAAACTTTGTAGTTCTGGATGTAATTCTAAAATCTGTTGATTAGTGTAACCTTGGTTAATCATTTCTCTCATATGCACTACAAGTTTTTCTTTGTTCATCACCGGTGGATGTACTATCTCTGGTTTGGCTGGTCTTACGGAATTTTGATTCATCTGCTCAAGTTCAAAAGGATTCTTGGCCAATATTTCTTTGATCTTGCTGTCAATAACCTGTTTGACATCTGGTGCGGCATTGACAATGTCTCTGGTTGTTCTTGCCGCTTTCTCTAAAACATCCATGTCAAGATTTTTGTCTCTGATATGAAATGCCATAGGGTATTCTATTTCGCCATCAAATTCTGTGCCTTGCCATTTTGCAAACAGTCTAAACAATTGTTCTTCAGCAAGTTCTAAATTTTTGGCTTTTTCAGTTAGTTTGGCATCCAACATACTGTACTCAGTCATCATGGCTATGCCACTTTGTTGTCTAGTCTGTGCTGTTCTTATTCCTGACATGCAGGCCATTCTGTCGATGGCAACAATTTTTTCATCAATTGATTTTAAGATTGCTTCAACACTTTGACCACTTGGCTGAAGTAGGTAAGGCCGTAAGTTTGGATCTGTTTCATTAGGTACTGTTATAATAGCGCCTGGTCCTGCCGCGGCATCCACTTCAGGTGTCTTTACAAGACTTGGTGAAGTTGATAACCTAATGGTCTGTTCTATTTCAGACAGTTCATTGAATATGGCATTTGACATATCTGCTATGTCACCCACATCTGAAACACCAATACCTCTGATAGGTGATCTATTTGCATATACCCAAACAGCAGGTATAACACCAAGTTCGTTTGGTATTTCTTCAATCAAATTGTCAACACCTTTTTCAGCATTGTATTCTTTCAATTGTATTTTGTCTTTTGTAAATTCTCTAATGTAATATCTTGCATTCATACCATATGCTCTTTGCTCTACTTCTAAAAGTTTTAGGTATGTTAAATCATAATATCCTGATGCTTGTCTTGTGTATTCCCAATCCAACACATTTTCTGGAGTATAGATTGATGCATAAGGTCTAATGCCCTGTGCTAATTCTTCCGCACGTGTTCTTGCATTTGATTGTGGTTTGTCTAACAACACAACACATGAACCATACACTGTGCTCCAGGTGTTGACATCTCTCATGAAACTTTCAAAACTTCTGCCTTCATTGTCTGTGTCTTTCAAAAATCTGTTGAGTTCAGGCATGTTGGCAATGTTCCCAAACTGTCTTTTGATTGGTTGTCTATACAAGAATGAATTGTAGATATGCACAATACTTTTGACATGGTTGTCATATGGTGTTGTTGCTATTCTTCTAAAGTATTCTGAATCACCTTCATACTGATACTTGGTCAAATATTCACCCATTTTGTATTCATAGGCACCAAGATAACTGGATCTTAAAAATTCCCATCTTTTAAAATGTGTAAGGTATTCTGGATGAACTCCTAGTGCAGTGTAATGAGCACTGGTTCTTTTAGGATCTTGGTTTACTGAAAAATTGCTAACTGTGGCCATTATATTTTAACCTTCCATGTGTTTTGTTGTTCTTGTGTTTCATATGATCTTGTAATTGGAAATAAAAATGATGTTGCATAACCCAATGCATCTGCAATGTGTGAATAATCTTTTGAACCATTCTTTTCAGGTTGAGATGTGCCTGGTTTATAAATGTGTCTTTCCATTGCTGTTATTACACTTTTGCATTTTGGATGTATCATTATACCTCTTTCTCCTGAACCTGAACAGAACTTACTATTTACGGCATTGATTCTGTCCCTCACAGGAATATGTCTTGATGGTGCTTTCACAATGAATCCTGAATTGTGTAAAATGTTAAAATCTGTTTTTGGTGAATTTGTTTTTCTTGCACGACCTGATGGATCTGGATACACAATTATTTTTGTTCCTGGGAATCTGTTGTGTATTTCATTTGCTAATTCTTCTGTGTTTGATCCAAACATTTCTATTTCATCTATCACATACATCTTGTTGTCTCTGACAACAAAACACACTGCTGTTAGAGGATTGATATTGAAATCTATGCCAACATGAATAATGTTTTGTCTTTGATCAAATGTGAAATCTTTTACATTGTGTTGTCTTTCGAATCCATAATAAATTCTACCTTCATAATTTTCAAATGTGCCTTCGTATTCCTGTTTGAAAACTTTTTGATCTAATTCTGCTTTTGCTTGTTCAATCTCTTCTTGTTTTACAAAACCACCATCGATAGTTGTAAACTGATAAGAACTCCAGTTTGGATCAGTTGGATCTTGTCCTTGTTGATAGATATCGTACAACCAATTTGAAATGCCTTTAGGTGTTCCGGCAAACATTGCTTTGCCACCTGTATCTGACAGTGTTGGTCTTAAAACTTCTGTGTATGCTTCTTTTTCAATGTTGGCACATTCATCTAAAAATATGTAATTCAATTTTGCACCTCTTAATGCATCTCTGTTGTCTGCACCTTTCAAAGATATCTTGCTTCCATTTTTCAAAACAATTGATAGATCTGCTTCATTGATCTTTTTGGCCCAATTTAATTCTAATGCTTTCTTTTTGACTTGATCCCACCAAACATTTCTGGCCATTCTGTAACTGGGTAAACAGGCCCAACAGTTTTGATCTGGTTGTCTTGCATGATAAAACAGTTGTCTTACACCCAAAGTTGTTTTGCCAAACCTTCTACCTGTCACAAGCACAACAAACCTTGCTGGATCTTGTGCTACTGTTTTTTGTGGAGTTGACAATTTCATTATTCGTCCTCCTGCCATGGTAGTGGTTGTGAATGATCTGTTGAGTTAGGGTCATCTTTTTGATCTAAGTAGTTTTTGCCCAACCAAATCTGCATTCTTACATCTCCGGCCAATGCTCTTTCCATTTGTGCTCTTCTTAGACTTTTCTTTCCTTCTGCTCTGCCGGCATCAATTAATTTTTTGTATCTTTTCTTGACACCTTCTGCTGTGATACCAATTATTTCACCTATCTCTTCATAGGTACACATAATACGAGCAAGATCTTTGATAAGATCCTTGTCGTGCTTTCTGTATTTCTTTCCGGTGTTATCTGGTACCATTAACTTAATTCCTTATTTTTCACTGCAATACGGAAATGTCTTGCGTCTGTGTCTCCGTTGGCAGTTACAATTTTTACTTCAATGGGATAGATGTTGCCTGCTGTGCCTGCGTTTACTCTGAATATGACTTTGGTGCCTGAAATGCTGGTGTCTGTTGCTGGTGCTGTGGGAAATGCCAATGGAGCGGCATCTCCTGATATTGTGCCTATTGTTACTGTGGCTGAACTCAATGAATCACCATCTGCCAGGTAATCTACAAAATCTAATGCATATGTTAAGTTGGCATCTGGATCTTTATTGATGAATATACCTGCTTGGTCTCTTTGGTAACCGGTCAATGTAAGGTTAGCCATTAACTATTCCTCCTGTTCAAACCATCCAATACCGGCCTTTTGACTTTGAGTTGTCTGGTTTCTTCTAAAATTTTGAAATCTCTGTTTTCCACCGGTATTGTATTTAATCTTGATTCTTCTAAAACATTTATTAGTCTAGATTCTTCCGGCACAACCAATGTTCTAATTTCCTGAAGCACACGGTAAGTGTTGAAAGGATCAATGAATAAGGTAGCACTATGCGTGGTTGTTAATGTTGCTTCTATATCTAACTGTGCAATACCTCTGGCAATGGTATTTGCGTCAACTGACACAGACGTTGATGATTCTAGATTGGCTATGGCGTCTTCTGCCAATTCAACAGCAGTGACTGATATCGTTGCCGCTGACTGTAAGTTTGCAGATGATTCTTTAATATTTGTTGCTGTTACGCTTATTTCTGCCGCTATAGATAGATCTGCTTGGCCTTCTTCTGCTAATTCAACTCCAGTTGCAGTTAAAGTTGTTGATATAGGCAGTGTGGCCACTGATCCTTCTTCAAATGCTGTTGCACTAAGAGTTGTACTGGCTGTTAATGTTGCTGATGCACTATCAAATTCAAATGCTGTTACAGATACAGTTGCAGATATGTTGAGTGTGGTATCACCAACTTTGATTGCGTCAGCAGTAACAGTGACAGTGCCTGAAGAAATAGTTAAGACTGTGGCAAGGTCTAGATCTTGTGCCTGTGTTCCTTGTGTTACATAGTCAAGGACCACATAATCATCAAAGACATAGTTTAGACCTATGTCTGATGTGATATCTAATACGGATGAGCCAGTTACAAGAGCCACAGTCTTTCTCCTTGGAGTTTAGACAGTGATTAGTCTATTGTAATTGTTAAATTACCTGAGTTGATTTGAAATGTATCACCATCAGATATGGTTTTTGATGCTGTTAGTGCACCATGTGCCAAAAGGTTACCTGATGTCAATGCATCAAATATGCCTATGTGGGTGATTGTTCCAAAATCTCCACCAGACGCCGCGGCAAATGTAATATTTGTGTTGCTTACAATTGAACTGTTGTCAGAACCTGTTGTTGCAGATGCCATCTTGTTGTCAATACGGATTCTTGCATAACCACTGCCAGACGCTTCTGTTCCTGATGCTGAGTCTGTGGGATCTGATGTGAATAGACCAATGTAGGCCTCTGGTGCTGTGAAAGCAGTGTTTTTGAATAATAGATCCAAAACTTTTCTTTCACTGTACGAACTTAATGCTGTCATTTTTTGTTTCTCCTAATTAGGTTGTAAATGTTATAACAAAACTATTTACACAATCAAAACAACAGTAAACTGTTATTATTCATTTTCAATAAATTTTTCGCCAGTGAACTGTTCAAGTTTACGAATCATTTTTTCCATGTTGATTCTTATTTTTTTACCTGTCTTGATGTTTTCTGACCAATACTGCCATTCACCCGCTTCGTTGTGTGGTGATATCTGTGTGACGTTGCCTGCTTCATCTCTCACAAACACTTCTGAACTTGTAGCAACATCTTTGGCGTAGATGTGTGCACCATCTGCTATACCTGACGGATCACCTGATCTGTTCTGTAGGAACACATCATTGAACTTGGACAGGCCGGCACTGGTGTCTGCATTGAAAGCAAATTCATTTGTGGGATTGCCTGATCCTTTGGCAAAGAAGTGTGAAAAGTTTGTGCAGGTGTTTGTGCCTGAGCCACCAGTCAAGTAACCTGATGAATGATAACCAAATGCATCTGTGAATGTGATGGTTGTGCCTGTGTTGGCACCAGTTTCAATTGAACTGGAGTGAGCCGCTGATCTTGTTAATGTTAGATCTCCTGTGCTGGAAGTCCTTACATCCAAAACGTTTTGTCCACCATTGGCATTGCCCAGTGTTGAATTACCTGAAGCACTGTTTTTAACTGCACAGAATTGTGCATTCTGCGGACCTCTAGTAATACTGGATGAACTGTTGGTTGAATCTTTTCCATTTAGATCCAGTTCCACGTGCAGTGTGTTTCTGTATCTGTCGTTTGAACTTGAACTGTCTGATTCTGCGCCATCGACTTTGTAAACTGCATACATGTTGTTGCTGTATTGTCTTGAACCAAAAGATAAACTGCTGTCTTCATAGTACATGTTGTTTCTTGGACTGTTTGATAAACCCGGATAGTTGTTGGATTGTGTCAATACAGTTTCACCTGATCCAGACACAGTCAATGTTAGATCACCATTTGATGGTGCTAACAGTGTTGAACCAACTGCTGTTAGGTCACCTAGGCCACCTGCATTGGCATCCACGTAGGCCTTTGTGGCCGCGTCCTGTGCCGATGTTGGATCTGTTACATTGTGGATCTGTTGTGATCCCATGTCAAGTTCTGTGCCGTTTAATAATTTTAAATCTGTTGATGTCAGTCTCATACCAATGTTGTTTGATCCTGCTTTATGTAGAGCGAATTCTAATAATCCATCTTCTGTTGTGTCTGATGCATCTGAAATCTTTGCTGTCATCTTTGCATAAACAACTTCTTGGTCAGCGTCATTTTCACCTTTGAATTTTAATTGTCCTAGGTAGTCACTATCAGCCGGTGAACCGCTGTTTCTCTTGAAGGTTAAAACAGGTGCCGCTGTTGATGAATCTTCTGTGGTCGTAAGCAATAGGCTATCACCTGTTGTTGTATTTGTAATAGTTTGTGCACCAGTTAGTGCAAGAGTTGATCCATCAAAGGTTAGATTGGCTTCAGCGTCTAATTCTGTTGTGGTTGCACCCACAGTTACCAATTCATTTGCTGTGGCATTGTTGAGTGCTGTGATAGGTGAACTGACATATCCTAAACTGTTCCATGCAGTTGTACCATCACCTACTTTGTATTTTGTTGTGTCTGTTTCGTAACCAAATTCACCAGCGGATAAAGTTGGATTGGCTGATGTCCAATCTGCCGCCGCGTCTCTTCTTAATTGTATTTTTGTAGCCATTATGCTGTTCCTCCGTCTATAGTTGTCAATGATGCATCATACACCGATGTTGCTGTGCC
>CENS01006688.1_pt1 | contig 21329 bp, 27 predicted proteins | sample 530201 | NCBI WGS metagenome assembly CENS01 (sample SAMEA2619747, study PRJEB7988) | marine metagenome | biome: marine biome (ENVO:00000447); feature: surface water layer (ENVO:00002042); material: "saline water (ENVO:00002010), including plankton (ENVO:xxxxxxxx)" | depth 5 m | reverse complement strand
ACTCTAACATGCCCAGCGTTGCTTCCGCCACCATCATTAAAGATAGCCCCGATAGCAACCCTACTACCATCCGATGAAATAGAGACTGAGTAGCCCGACTGATCACCAGCAGCTTCTCCTTCTATGTCTGACCCAAGCTGAGTCCACGCTGAACCGTTCCAATCAAAAACTCTAACACACCCAGCATTATTACCGTATGTCGCATCGTGTCCTACCGATCCGATAGCAACCCTATCTCCATCACTATCCAAGCTAACAGAATAACCACTTAGATCACTAGCAGCTTCTCCGTCGATGTCGGACCCAACCTGAGTCCACGCTGAACCGGAGTAGGTGTAAACCCTAACATGCCCAGCGCTATTTCCACCATCATCATTACCCGTCGCTCCAATGGCAACCGTGGTCCCATCACTACTTAAGCTAACACGGCCCCCGAATGTATCACCAACAGCTTCTCCGTCGATGTCTGACCCAACTTGAACCCACGCCGATCCGTTCCAATCAAAAACTCTAACATGCCCAGCGTTGCTTCCGCCACCATCATTAAAGATAGCTCCAATGGCAACTCTACTACCGTTACCACTCAAGCTAACAGAATATCCACTTTGATCGGTGGCTGCTTCTCCGTCTATGTCTGACCCAAGCTGAGTCCAAGCTGATCCAGAATATTCATAGACCCTGACATGCCCAGCACGATATCCAGTTCCATCATTATGCCTAGCTCCAATGGCAACCCTATCTCCATCACTATCCAAGCTAACAGAATAACCACTTCGATCAGCAGCAGCTTCTCCGTCGATGTCTGACCCAACCTGAGTCCACGCTGAACCGGAGTAGGTGTAAACCCTAACATGCCCAGCAGAACTGCCTGTTCCATCATTAAAGTTAGCTCCAATGGCAACCGTGGTCCCGTCAGTACTTAAACTAACAGATCGTCCACTCCAATCACCTGCTGTTTCTCCGTCTATATCTGATCCAAGTTGTTGCCATTCTGATACAAGACCTTTTAACCCCTTAATAATACCATTAGAATGTTTATAAATACCAACAGTATTATTTCCTCTTTTATATCCACGTAATTTTACAACTGATACGGTCATTTTTTGTCCTTATGGTATAATTTCTGGACTGATATTAGTTAGTATATTAGCTTCTCGATAAGCTGATGTTTCATTTAATCCTCCTACTTCTAGTAAATCAACTTTGGCTACCCAGTTAACGTTTGTAGAAGCTGCACCTTTACATTGAACTAATAGATAGTCTGTTTGACCTGATCCACCACCAGCGAAAGCTAATTGTACATCCCAAGCACTATTAGATTCAGCAATTACTGTTTTACTTACAGACCCTACAAAATCTCGACCAAAAGCATCGTTACTAATACAAGCTTTTAACTGATATGCTGCATGTTGTTTATTAGTTTGACCGCCATTTGTTCTACGTCCTACAATATTAACATCGGCAAAGAATGTTTTATTAGAAGGTAGTTTAACACCGCTATACATTCCGTTATTCATTGGCAAACTAGTAAATGTAGCATTAGTAGTTTTACCAGTTAATAAATTAATAGTATTTTGCGCATTTCCAGGAAACTCACCCCAAGCAGCTTCTGTAGAATGTACAATTGAACCACTTTGGTGGTGTAATCCACTAACACCTATATTTAATCCTGTAGTAGCAGTAATTCCTCCTCCACCACCCCTAAATTCTCCAGCGTCCACTTTTTTAAGTTCGGAGTCCGTTGCGTCCCACACCAGTAAATAATCAGCGTCAGCACTAGTCACCTCTGTCCTAGCACTAATTAATGCGGGACTGACATTAAATCCCATTGCATCAGCAGCAGAAACATAACCTAAATGTATACCTGTGCCACCAGATAGAGTAACTGACAAATCTCCAGAAGATAAAATCTCATCTGATAATGCTATATTTATTTCTGTGTCGGGAGATTCAGTAACAGCAAACTCATTAGAAAAATCTAAAGTAACAATATCTGCTCCACCAACTTGACTACCATTTGCTTTAACGGTGGTCATACTTCCACCACCTCCACCGCCACCATCAGCAGCCCAAGAAACAGTACCATTACCATCTGTTTTCAAAATTTGATTTGCAGAACCATCTGCTGTAGGAAGAGTAAATGCTCCGTTAATATTTAATTTACCAATTTGTACAGTGTCTTCGCTACCGTCAACAAACAACAAGTCAATATCTGTGTCACCTTCAACTCTAAAATCAACAGCTGCTCCAGCTTCATTAAAGACAAATCCACCTGCTCCTATCTTAGCAGAAGTAATTGCACCGTCTTTAATTCTCAAGGCATCACTATTAATTTCTATAGTACTATCATCAACGCTAACAGCAAATGTTCTATTGGCACTAATATCCCCACCGCCAGTAAGACCATCACCAGCCGTTAGAGTAACACTAGTATGATCTATATGTTCGTTGGCCACAAAATTAGTTAAAGCATCATGATCTGCAAGATTAACAACACTAGCCACATCAGCTTTTTTAATACTATTACTATCACTTGCATCTGATATAATCAGTTCATCTCCTACAGCTGGAGCTGTAAGATCTGTAGAACCATTAATATCTATATTAAGACCAATAGCATCTGCGCTAGAATCATAAGCTAAAGAAATACCAGCACTACCAGATAAAGTAGTGCTTAAATCTCCAGAAGATAGAATCTCATCTGATAATCCTATATTTATTTCTGTGTCGGGAGATTCAGTAATAGCAAACTCACTAGAAAAATCCAACGTAACTATATCAGCTCCACCAACTTGACTACCGTTACCTTTAACGGTTGTCATGCTGCCACCACCACCAGCATTAGCATCAACATAAGCTTTAACTGATTGTTGTGTCGGTACTTTTGTCGCAGAATCCGAAGCCATATTATCTTCATCTACAACAAAACTCATGCTCGCGGTAGAGCTATCGCTATTCATAACAGCACCAGCTGCATCAACATTAGCAGTATCAGTGACATCTGCTCCAGCTTCGATACCGTCCAGTTTACTGTGATCTGCAGTTGTAAAGTTCTCGTCTGTTTGAGACGCTACAACAAAGTCAATAGTACCATCAGCATCTTGATAAGTTACTGTAATCCCTGTCTCGGTATTTCCTGTAAGCATACCTCCAACAAAATCTTCTACTTGTTCTTCAGTAAGAGTGCTTCCTCTAAATTCTCCAGCGTCCACTTTTTTAAGTTCGGAGTCCGTTGCGTCCCACACCAACAAATAATCAGCGTCGGCACTAGTAACTTCTGTTCGTGAACTTATCAATGTAGGATCAATATTAATACCAATAGTGTCTGCACTAGAATCATAAGCTAAAGAAATACCTGTACTGCCAGATAGCGTAGTGCTTAAATCGCCAGACGATAAAACTTCAGTTGACAATCCTATATTTATCTCTGTATCTGGGCTTTCAGCAACTGTAAACTTATCTGAAAAGTCTAGTGTAACAATATCAGCACCACCCACTTGACTGCCATCACCCTTAACAGTTGTCATGCTGCCACCACCACCAGCATTAGCATCTACATATGCTTTAATAGATTGCTGTGTGGCTAAGTGCGTAGCACTATTAGAAGCCATGTTATCTTCATCTTTTACAGGAACGACAAAATCAAGTGTTCCATCAGAATCTTCATAAGTAACAGCAATAAAAGTTTCAGTATTTCCTGTAACCATACCTCCAACAAAGTCTTCTACCTGTTCTTCTGTAAGCTGTGTGTCTGTAGTAGAATACGTATTGGTATCTACACTACCGTCAGCCTTTAGGAATTGTGAAGATGTTCCACCAGATTTAATAAAGCTTGCAGCTTGTATATTACCAGTAAAAGTTCCACTGTTAGGAATATCATTAGCTCTACCAGCACCCAATAATAATATTCTACCATTACTAGCATGGACTTTTGTGACTTTTCCTAAATTTTGTATTTTCTCGTCAACTCCAGTAGGTTTAACATTGGTAAGTCCTCCACCAGCTTTAACATAAACTATATCATTGGTACTAAATGATATTGGAGATGTAGTATCTATACCAGCAACAATACCCATTATGGCCACAACCCCTTCTGCTCCATCAGCAATAGCGCTTTCTACAATACCAAAAGCAGGCATAGTAGATGTAGAAGACGCGTTAGCTGGAGCTATGAGAGGTTTACTACTTCCAGCATGATATCCAGCAATATATACCGGTGTGCCAGCACTAATACTAGAACCAGAATCATTTTTAACTTGAACATTGATATCGTGTTGATCTAGTGTTAAACTTCCACCTAAAATTGGACTTCCGTCATCTTCAACAGATGTAATGTATGTGTTATTATTAATAGCAGGTAAAGAATTCCAAGCTGTACTACCATCTCCTATTTTTAAAATATTATTTGTAGTATCAAATCCCGGTTCGCCTTCAGCAAGTGTCGGATTAGCAGTCCAATCACTTGAAGTACCTCTTCGTACTTTAATTAAATTATTTACAGCCATATTTTCTATATCCTATTTATAAATAAATTTTATATTATGGTGATCCACCGTCTATAGTAGCATTAGTAATTGTCATAGGACTACCAGCACTAGCACCAGCAATAGCTGTCATACCAGCCAAGCTAGTACTACTTCCACCTAGTGTAATTTCAGTTGTACCTACTGTAACGCTACTAGAAGCTAATTTACTAACAGCAATAGCTGCACTAGCATTAATATGAGTATTGGTAATATCTATATTAGCAAGATTACTAAAATCAACTGTCGCATCAAGCTCACCCTTGGTTCCTCCAAAGACTTCACTAGTATTTGTTGCATCAGGAATAAAAGTAAATTTACCTGTACTGTCATCAAAACCAAAAAATCCAACTTTTGATGAAGATCCATTATGCCACCTAAACTCAATACCACGATCTTTATTATCATCACTACCCGGAGCCGTATCCCCACCAAGAGTAAAGATAGGGTCATCAATAGTAACTACTGTAGAATTAACAGTTGTAGTAGTACCTCCAACAGTAAGATCTCCATCAATACTAAGATTACGAATACTCTGAACATCTAAATTACTATCTACAGATAATACTTTACTAGCACTAGCTGTTCCAAGAGTAATACCATCAAGATAATTAATTTCAGTAGCATCAGCAGTAACACCATCTAATATATTTAATTCAACTGCTGTAGATGTAATAGAAGTTCCAGCAATCTGTAATGTCGTGGCATTGACTTCACCAGCTGAACCATAAATTACAGCTTTACTATTTACAATTGTACCAGCACTGGAACCATCAACAAGATTAAGTTCGGTTGCTGTTGATGTTACACCGTCTAAAATATTTATTTCACTTGTACTAGCTGTCACGCCATCTAGAATATTTAATTCATTTGTAGTAGAGGTAACACCATCAAGCAAATTAACTTCGGCTGCGGTTGCTGTTATATCTCCAATATTAGTTAGCTGTAAACCACTTACATGTATATTAATGAGTTGATTACCATCATCATCATAAACAATGTGTATCCCTGTTCCACCTCCCATGCCAGTTCCCATAATATCTCTAACTTCTTCAGCACTGACACTAGCGGCTGTAACTCTGGCATCTACAGCGGCATTAAAATTACTGATATTATTAGATGTTAAACCACTAACACTTAGTTTATTATCTGAACCAACAGTTTCAATATGAATACCGGTACCTTCAGACAATGTAATACCAGCTTCTCCATTAATAGTAAGCTGTCCACCATCATTACTTAAAGTAATATTATCACCACCAACAATATTAGCACTTAAAGAGATACCTGTAACTTGACTATTAGCATCTGTAACAGTAGTAATACTCACACCACTTCCAGCATTAGTATGTATATCATCAAACCCAACACTAACAAACTCTAAACTGTTCCATGCTGTGGTACCATCACCAATTTTAATCCTATCAATAGTAGTATCTAAACCTATTTCACCAGCGCCTAATACTGCTCCATTACCACCGTTGGCTGTAGACCAATCGCTTGATGAACCTCTTCTTACTTGTAATAATGTATTAACTGGCATGGTGTATTCTCCGTGTTATGGTGTGCCACAATCTATGTTGTAGCTATCTATAAAATTACTTAAATAATTATCTAACCCTATTATTTCACTAGCATAAACTATCGTAGCAGAAAACCCTGTTGAAACTTCTACTGTGTCTGTTACAGAGCTACTCACTTCTATGTTTTCTGTATTGTCTTCTGTTGAAACTTCTATTTCTAAAATATTGACAGTATCAGATATTTCTAAAGTAAAATCACTCATTCATTACACTCCAAAGCAGTATCAGATTTACTAAATCTCTTCTGAATGTTTACAGTACCATATAATAATCTTGTTACATATTTACCACCTTGGTTATAATGCAGCTCATCTGATTGCAGTTCAAGATCATATTTAGCATTATTGAATGTGAAACCATTAGTTGTACCAGCAGGAAATAATAGATTAATTTTACCTAGACTACCCTCTATATTAAAATCATAAATACTTTTATCTATATTATCACTAGAAAAAGTTTGAGTGGAATTAGCACTAGTTTTCCAAGTTAATCTAGCGCACCACCCAGTAATATCTATAGGATCCCCATTAGAGTCCTTATATATTAAAGACATCTTGAATGAGGAGCCTTGCTCAATCTCAAAATTATAAAGACTTGCTCCCATAATAATTTACCTTTTGGTAGAGTTGTATATTAATTAGATACACCCGAGCATAAAAAAAGCCACCCATTTAGTGGGCGGCTTTTCCTATTACATCTATAAAGATAGACTATAGAGAACCAAGAAGAACTCTTCTGTTATCAAGAACAGCAAAGCCCTGCTCAGCCCAACCGTAGAAACCAGCTCTCTTCTGACGATGAAGGGTATCGTCTTCGTAGATTTGTACTGGCTCACGCACTGGCATGATGAAGCTGTCTCTCTTGCGAAGATCAAGACCAACAACAATTTCAGTGTTGTGACCAGAAGGCATTCCAGCACCTAAAGTAGTACCGTAGAAGTTCTGGTATTCTTGGCCATTGCCAAGCTCGTCTAGATCATGCAAGTTAACACCGAATACTCTATTAACGCTACCATCAGCAGCAGTATAGATTTCACGACGAGTAACTTCATCAACCTGATCAACACCCCAGTTACGAATGTCTTCCATAGCTTCTGGAGAGACATACAAATCGGTAAGAGCACCTCTGTTATTGCTAGCAGAGTTACCACCACCGTTACGACGCATGACAGTCTTAAGAAGAGAAACAAGTCTCTTAGTGAACTGACCACTAGCTGCATCGCTATCATAAACAACAATGTTACGATCAACACCAGCTGCAAGCAGCGTGTGCCATCCATCGTCATTCATCTTCTTAACAAAGGAAGCTTCGAGAACTTCCATTGCACGACCAACTACGTCCCAACGAGCATCACGAGCATACTTTAAGAGATAGTCGATGCTTGCACCGATATCAAAAGTAGGAACCATGACGTAATCGCCTTCGACGTGACGTTCTGGAATATAGCCATGATTAGGAACAGTATAAGCAACAAAGTCTTTTTCTGTGCCTGGGGCTAAGAAATCAAGTGGGAACTCAGGAGTAGCACTTTGAGCCAACTGAATTGGTTCGAAGATACCATCTAGGATGTTTCCACTAAGTACACCTTGACGGAGAGGCTGCTCAAGTGCTTTTGCAAATTCTGCATTAGCTGCGAGAGAAGTTTCTCTGTGCTGTGAACCAGACTTGACCAAAAGATCAGTCAATTCTGGAGTTGGTTGAAATGCTTTAGTTTCTGCTGACATGTTAGTTATCTCCCTTTTTAAAGTTAGGCAATGTTAATAGCGACCTTGGCGTAGCCGTCAGAATCTTTACTACTCAAAAATGTACCAACTCTGGCACCACCGCCAGAAGTTGAAATGTCACCGTTGTTGTGAACATATGCGCCGGAACCTGCAGATGGAACTGCACCGGAATCAATGTTACTTGTGGTGACTTGACCAAGCTGTAGCAAAGTAACTTTGCCACCCTTTTGGACTTCGTCCTTATGATAATTGATATGCTGTCTTGTAAGATCAAGATCAACAATATCATTAAGAAGAATACCGACAGGATTAGCATTTGCTAAAGCTGCAGTGTATTCAACAACTGCACTGGAATCATCCATAGAAACACCTGATCCAGCAGTCTTGACAGAAGCAACACCACCACGGGTAGCGGTTGCGTCCGAAAAGAAAGATACATCAGTTTGAGTTTCGATACGATCTGGTTTTAGAGCCATGTTTTATCTCCCTATTTTGAGGTGTTACCGAGTCTAGCACTTACAAATTCTACAAGTTCTGCGCGAACACTAGCTTCTGCTGATTCTGTTTCTGATTCGTCACTTCCGACGCTCAGATCAACGGTTTCTTCAGCTTCAACTTCTTCTAAAGCTGATTCAGCTTCTTCAAGTTCGTCTGATTCTGAAGCCTTGCCTTCTTCTTCTTTCTTCTTCTTTTCTAAAGCTTCTTTAAGAGCTGGTGGCATCTTTGCCTCAGCGTCTTCTTCAGCTTCTACTTCTTCAGCCTGTGCAGGCTTCATAGTAGCAAGAAGTGAAGTCATAGATTCAAATGCTTCGTCATCGAGACTTTCAAATTTCTCAACAGCAGCGGAAGCAGCGTCGTCATCGAGACCCGCTTCAACCAAATTGGCTTTTCTACTCATCATTTTCTCTTTCTTGGCCTGTTCTTCTTCCTTCATCTTATAACCAGCGATAACTTCGTTGGCTTCTTCAAGAGAGGTCTGTGCGGCTTTAAGAGCTTCTTCGAGTTCTGTCTTGCTTGCTAATACTTCTTCAAGCTCAGACTTTGATTTTTCTTCTTTTTTAGCCATTTCTTCGTCTTTCTTAGCTTTCTCTTCATCCATTTTCATGGAGAGAGCTTCTAGCTCCTTAGACTTGGCTTCGAGCATTTCTTCTTTTTCTTTCATAGCTGCCTCTAGGGTTTGGTTGGTTTTCTCTAGTTCAGAAGCTAACGTTTTTGCTTCTTCTGTTTGATCACAACTAGCTGCAACAGTGTCTAACTTATCACTAATTTCTGCAACTTGTTTTTCTATATTTTCACTCATAATGATATTCTCCGTGTCTTCGCTAGTTATGGGCTTATTATGTACTACACCTGAATTCAATAAATTGTCATTTTTTTCTTCAAATAAATCATCAATCATTTGTCTTTGAAATATTATACTATCAGGATTTGCTGGTTTGTCAACAAAACCTTTACCACTAAATGTAATACTTCTCAAAACTCTACCAAGTTTGTAATTGTCTTGTTCACCAGAACCACCGTAAGCTCTAAGATATTTTGTGAGATATGCTGTGTCTTCATTACGAGCTAAAACTTTATATTCACCTGTAATTTTATTTGTTAAGCCGTAATCAAAACCCTTAAAATAACACTCCATACTTACATATTTAGTGCCATTTTCAATCTCAGCAATCAGCTTTTCTGCTCTCTCCTTAAGTTCAGGAGTGCTATAAGCTTTATAGATAACTGATCCAGTAACAATATGAAATTTTTCTGGCAAATCATCCATATCGATATCTTCAGCAATAGTCTTGCCTTCTGTATCAATAGGCCAATTAGACGTAATGTGACCAATAATTGTATTTTCATCATGTTCTAAATTAGTAGGTTTATCTTCTGGGGTAGCTCTGGCTGCCCAAACCTCAGATTTATCAAAAATATCATCATTTCTATTCCATGATGAGCTAACTAAGATAGATTGTACGTAATATAAATCAGCGTCACTAACAGATGCAGATACCTTAATTTTAGACTTTTGAGTTGGTGTGATATCGCATGGTTCAACTATAGAAGCATAAGAAATACTATTAGAAGCAGATATTTTACCTGCTAAACCATCATCACTTTCTTGTGGATATATAATCATAAAGTATACCTTTTATTTGTTATTCAATGTGCAATAAAAACTAGATTTTGCCTGCTTTTGATCATCAACAGACAAATCCCTATTTAATTGTGAAGCCAACTGTCTTAACCATACACTATAAGCGGTCAACTGTGTATAATTTAAGTCGTTTAATTTTTCCGTAATAGTTTCGGAATTTATTGTGCAGAATGGTTTGATATTGAAAAGAATACTACTCTTGACATTTTCAAGCTCTTTAAGTTGATCATTAGACAAACTTCTGAGATTATTTTTCCCAAAGAAATCAAGCAATATTGGGTTTATAATTTCGCTTATCTTTCCCTGAGCTTCGGTGGCCCATAGCTGCAATGATGCTCCTGTCTGGGGCGAGAACGTTCGTTCTTTTCGTTTCTCTGTATCTTTCGATAATTTGGGTCGTCCTTGCTGCGGTTCTCCAGGCAAAGATTCTGGCGAATCTTTTGCCAACTTTGTTGGTTTTGGCTTTTGCCGCATTTCGAGTGAACTTTTCTCTCCTTCTTTCTTAGGATCAAGTTCTAGTCCAACTTCGCTAGGTGAGGCAACTCCGCTTTGTAAGGCGATCTTCTTGAGTGCGTTTTCAGGTTCAGGATCATGATATGGACTAGCTTTTCCAACCATTCTATCTCTCTTTCTGTCTCTATCTTCTCTGTTCAATCTAGTTCTTTCCATCTCTGGATCGAAACCAAATCTGGTTTGAAGTAGCTCATCGGACACAATATTTCTATCTGCCAACTGAATCAATAAAGACTTCTCAGATTCTTCGTTAGATAAATCCATTCTGTCAAATTCTACTTTGGCTGGAGACCTAAAACCCATAGCTTTCTGTACCAATGCTATTTCTCTTTCCCAAAATTCTGTTAAAACATCTCTACCATATTGTAGTCTTTGTGTCAAAGTTTTAAGACTGATAAAGTTATTAGTTGTACCAGCAGCCCCATAGGTTCCAGTAAGTGTAGGAGGAATACCTAAACCTGCATATACTGAATTTAAATGTGGCGTATATTTTGCTTCGCCTAAAAATTGATGTACATTAGTTCGAGATTCTAATAGTTCAATATCTGGACCCCACACTAAATCCATCGTACCCCCACCAACATTGTTACCAAGAATATTAGCAAGCTTTGCTGCTGCTGCTTTCGTAGGAGCAATCTTGTGCTCTAAACTTCCTAACTTAAATATACGAATATTAGAGATAGCACCATCTAAAGCTGCCATATCTGCTAATTTTAACTTTTCGATTACGGTGATATCATCCATAATAGAATATATCATAGGAAAAGCCCATCTTTGCCAATCGTCTTTCTTATAGTGATAAACCATAGTCTTTTGTGGATCTAATGCGTATGATTTTCTAGCTTGTGCTGCTTCCAAAATAGCATCAGGTAATTGAGCTATAACATCTTTTTCTGCTTGACTCTTAGGAGCGTTGATCATCTTTCGTAGAGTTCCAGGTATAGTTAGCTCATACCTTTTATCGCTTACAAAAGAAGCTAAAGAACCTGCTGCCACATCTACGTAAACGGGATCAATAAATGTGTATCTCCATGGGATTTCTCTTTTTTGAAGTTGGACATCTTCTAGGTCATTAATTAATAAATCCGGAGCTGCAACACTTTTAAATAATTTATCTGTAACTTTTAGACTTAATTTTCCTGTCTGTCTATTCATTACAACATTGCCACTCTTATAAAGGTTATTAAGAAATCTTTCACTTCTTTCTTTACCCTTACATTTCTTGAACCACTTTCTATAAAATCTCTCAATACGTTTATTTGTGTGAACTAATCTAATACCCTGTGCGCCGAAATCCCCCATTAAGTCAACCACGTTCTTAACGAGACCGACTCTTTGGTATATATCCTCTGCCCTTTTCATTATTCCTTTAATTTTTCGAGGTACTGCTTCGTCTGGTCTGAAGAAATCATAATCTGTACGGGTCAGTCCTGGTTTACCCGATGTATTTGAAGATAGGTTAGAATAATCTAAACCATGTCTTCTCATAGCTGTTGTATGATCTATACCAACGTATTCTTCCATAGATTCTGAGGATTTGCTTAAAGCCTCCTGTTTAGAAGCTAAATCATCTCCCCATGCTATGTAAGCCTCTTCGCCTACTAAAGATTGATCCTGAACGGCGTCACTTTTAGGGTATTTTTTTGTCATAGTGTTTCATTTCAATTGTAATAGTAATGCAATTCCATTAATTTATTATACACTTTTTATTTATAGATGCCAGTATAAAAATCATCATTTGCTCCTCCTGTGAACCATTCTGGGCCTTTGTACATATCTCCCTCTTGATTTACTATTTCTGTCCTATTTCCACCTATAACATCATAGTCTGGTCTAGCTAGTTGCTGTCTTGTTTGTCTAGCTAACATGTTGGCTATTACCAAGGAGCTATATCTATCTTTTCTTAGTCGACCCTTTTTACCTGTTTGCAACTTGACCTCTGGTGTATCCCATTTATCTCTTGCTCCTGAGCTTGTACTAGTTTGTGTCATTACAATAGTAGTTAGCTCATTCTTAAGATCTTCTATTTCTAAAATACATTCACTTAAACTATCATATAAAGGACTTAAATCTGCCTTCATAATATCTTTACCATCTTCATCAAGTGCTAATCCTAGTGTTAATTGATCAAATCTAGGAAATAATAATACTCTGTCTTCAAAGTCTTTTCTCAATCCGTGATTAGCCTGTGCTGTCCAATCTGCCTTTGCAAATTGTATCATATCTAAAATATGTAAACCCTGCTGTGAATCTGTGTCTTTACTTTTATCGTAATTGATTACTGGCCATATTAACTGTTCATTAGGCTCTAAATTTTTAGGATCATGTAAAGCCTCTTCGATAGCAATACCACCACCCTGAGCATCCATGCCAATTACCTTTGGAGGAAATGTTCTCATAAGATTTCTGATCTTCCTTGCACAAAAACCATAGAAATCATGTTCATTAGTAAGACCTGATTTTTGTCTCTCTTTAAAATTACTTCTATTAGTAGTCCAACAATATACAATTCTAGAATGATCGGGATGTAATTCTAAAATAACTATACTAAAATTGTCTTTTTCCGATGCTGGGTCAATACCATATATATACTGATTATGAACATTACCTTGAGTAGTAGCATCAAACAATATAGTTTTATCTCCAATAATAACAGGATTACCTTCATTAACTACACAAGCCTCTAACATGCTTCGCTTAAAAAATCCATCACTGTCTTTTGTAAAACATGCAGCGTATTCCATATTATAGATACCCGTATGAATTGTAGCTTTAGCTCTAGCTACTTGTTTATCATCCATAAAACCTTTAGGTATTAGCTCATAAGGTATTCTAATAATACTATAATCCCGCCAATTAAAATTATCTGGAACTTCACCTTTAAAAAGATCTTCAAGCTTCTGCTTATTCCCCTTACTCTCAATTATAGACTTATATCTTCTCCAATACTGAGCAAAGTGTTTGAAACTATAATCAGCTGTACCAGATATAATAGCTTGATTTCCCATTTTTGTATCTAGTGCTTCAAGTTCTTCGTTCCATATACCAGCTTCTGTCATAGCTTTACGCTTCGCTGCTTCTTTTACATTTTCAATAGGACTAGCAGAAACAGCAGCAAAACCTGCAACAACTGTTTCATATATATCTGGTGATATTGATGCGAATTCGTCAGCGATAATAATATGTGCCCTAAGCCCTCTAATCTTGGAGCCATCTCCCATAGGAACTGCGATTGTCCAACTATCACCAAGTCGTATCGTACACCTATCTACATCTCTTCTCGGCCCATCTTCATTCCCAGAAAATATACTTCTAAGAATCGGACTGTTCCTCCACATAGTTTCCATATATTCAAAGATAATTTTACTCTGTCTGAATGCAGCACCTACAATTACAATCTTGGTGCCTGGATGAAATGTGCATCTTAAAACAGCATACAAAGCCAGAAGAAATGATTTACCCCAACCACGAGAAGCTATATACATAGGAAATGGTCTGTTCCAAAATTCTTGTAATATAACACATTGCATAGGATGCAACTCTATGTTAAATAGTAATTTACAAGTTGCACCTACATATTTTGGATCTCTAAGTAGCCTCATAAGGTGTAGATCTGGGTTTTCGATCTCGGTCTCTGTCCTATGAATCATAGGGTTCGTAGGTACTTGGATTTTTGACAGATCCCCCAGACCTAGCCATGCATCATCAAATATCTGCTTTTGGTTGTCCGTGGTACTCATATATCTTTCTCATGATTGCTAATGCTTCTTTTTCTGCATTTGCAGCATTGCCACAAAAAACGATTTTAACATTATGTAGTATTTGTAACTCATTAATATGTTTAAGAATAAATTTAGGACTTATCCTTAACTTACCCCACATCCTCTTGGGTACGGTAGACCCTACTGGATATTGAAGTACATCTTCTAAATCGAATTCAAATAATAAAAAGGGATACTTAAATTGAGACAATCTTTCTACAACATCCTTGAATCTTTTTTCCGTAATATTATTTGCAAACTCACTTACATTTCCTTTCCTCTCGATACAAAATAAATCTTCGAGTCCTTTTAAAGAATAGTCTCCTGTATCTAATTTAGCTACCGTCTGTTCCATTTTTTCAAATGCCCACGGCTGCTGTTCTCTAGTGTCTACTATTATATGGAATTTACTGAAGTCTATCATTGGCTAATATCTTTAAAAACGTGGATGCGTATAACTCTTCTTGTCCCTTTATTAAATTGTGGTGATATCTACAAAGTGTGATACCATTAGCCACCTCAAATCTGAGACCAGGATAATGAGCCCAAGTTTTTATATGGTGAGCATTCAATCTTTTCTTTATCTTACAATTTGGCCACCTGCAACAATAATGGTCTCTCCTATATACTGCTTGTCTCCATTTCTTATATTGTGGATCACCGTAATTTCTGAACATCACTTTTCACCATATCATCAATTAAATCTCTAAAACTCATCTCAGGCTCCCAACCCAGCTTTTCCCTTGCCAAAGCAGGATCACCACAAAGATAATCTACTTCTGCTGGTCTAAAAAGATCAGGATCTATCTCAACATGATCGTCTGCGTTTAATTGTACACTTTTAAATGCTAAATCTAGAAATTCTTTTACACTATGTGTTTCTCCGGTAGCAATTACAAAGTCTTGTGGTTGTTCCTTCTGAAGCATCATCCACATAGCCCGCACATAATCCTTAGCATGTCCCCAATCCCGATGAGCATCTAGATTACCCAACTTCAAAGGTTCTTTTGCTTCACCCCTTGCTAATCTTCCTATATATTTAGTTATTTTCCTAGTTACAAAATTCTCGCCTCTTCTAGAGCTTTCATGATTAAACAATATACCACAACAAGCAAAAAGACCATAAGCAGTCCTATAGATTTCCACCATATTGTGAGAAGCAAGTTTTGAAACCCCGTAAGGACTTTGCGGTAACATTTCTGTATTTTCATTTTGATATTTCTTACCATCTTTCTCGCTTGAATAATTTCGCCCAAACATCTCACTTGTACTTGCTTGATATAGCTTGGTATGAGGTGAGTAGTGACGTATAGCCTCCAATATATTGGTTACACCTATAGTATTTATTTCAAACGTGGTTGAAGGTTGCTTGAAACTAGTTCCAACATGAGATTGTGCAGCAAGATTGTAAAACTCATCTGGTTGGTATTTATTAACTGTTTGAGTAACTCCACTAGGATCAGTAAGATCAAATTCAGTTAGTTTATATCGGGGATTTGAGAGTAGGTGATTAATACGATTTAGATTATTTGTACTGGATCTTCTATGGCATCCTATTACGTTATATTCTTTCTCTAATAATAGTTCTGATAGGTATGAGCCATCTTGTCCGGTTATTCCTGTTATAATGGCAGTTTTCATTATATTATTCCTTGTCCTTTTCTAGTACTGTCTCTGGAGTTAATAATGGGCTGTCTACGGTATCATCAGCATAATTATGGTATTCTGATATGAGTTTTCTATTTTTATCTACAGCCATAGCCATAATTTCCATTTCTCGTCCTTCCTTTTCTCTGATCTCTTCGTCTTCTAGCATACGAATCAATCCGATCCAACTGCTTTTACCATCTTCGATACGTTTAATACGTTGTTCTCTGGTGGCTTTTAAATCTTTGCTTATCTTCTGTTGTTCATTTAATAGTTTAGTATATTCGTTTGTATAGTTAGCTATGCTATTACGAGCAAATGAGAGTTGGGTTTCCAGATTGGCAAGTTTAGCAGCATCACGGGCATCTTCTGATAGTTTATATTCTTTATCTACTTCGTCTTGTAATTTTTCAGTGTCAGCTATGTGGCGTTTTCTTTCTTTCATAGATCTGTTGATAAGTATGTCTATAGTTATAAATTGCTTGATCTGTAGTTCTTCTGCAGGTAATACGTCTTCTCTAAATTGTTTTACTAGACCTATCCATGTGTCTTCAAAGTATTGTAGTTCTCCTGTGGATTTGTCGAACTGTTTAGTAATTTCTATCCAAAAGGTTTTAGCATGTAGTTTTTGTCGTAGTGTGGTATCATTCTCTTGTTCGTCTTTAGATTTGAGGCCAATTTTAGATTCACTAATATATCGTTCTACAGGTTTGACTGTTCTATTTAGATTGTCTGCTATTTGTTGTACAGGAAGAGTGGCTACATTATCTCTGATATATTGTTCTTCTTCTAAACTTAATTGTCCACGTTTTCTTGGCGGGGTTTTAGATTTCATAATTATGTTCTTTAAGTATTTCTTTTATGCATTCTAATAACTTGTTAAGGTCGGTTTTATATACCTTATCACCATATCGTAATTTTAAATATGCCGGTCTGTGTTGTGCTGGTATGTTTTCATCTAGTATTTTAAGGATTTGTTCGTTGGATACAATTTCTAATATAGATTGTTCTGAAGATAGTCTGGATATTGAAACATTTTGGGATTGTAGATCTTCTATACCTACTGGTTTCATAATGTTCTTTTTATTTGTATTACGGCTGTTCCATGTATTATACTCTTGACAATTAGCTTTGTCGGTATACTCCTCACATTGGTTTGTTGATGTTTTGCAGTGGGGATCATAGAATACACAAGATAAACAAGGTTTGTCGGGACGTTGATAATTATCACGTTTATAGTTAAATAATCTATTTCTTACATGTGTCCAAAGAAAGTTTTCTAGGGGACGTTTATTATCATATTTATTTAATCCTTCAAGAGCAAAAATTGCTGCTTGTTGTTTCATATCCTCGTAGCTATGGTATCCGAATTTAAATTTGTGTCCAAGTCTTTTGCTAATATTTTCTAGCACTAATAAAAATTCTTGTTCATCAACACCATTAGGTAGAGTCGATTTCTTTTTCTTCGTCGTTTTCTTCTTGGGTGTTTTTTTCTTGGTCATATAATAAATTTGCTATGCTTTTCCCGTCTGGTTTGTTTAGGTCTTCTGTGACGTCCAGTGTTCCAGAAGCTTTGGTTTCCAAAACAGAATTTACATTCGTTACTTTATTCATAATAAATTCCTTGCCTCGATTTAAAATTGTACTACTATAATACTATAAATACACGATTTGTCAACTTTATAGGAAATAAAATGAAAAAATACAAGAAATGGAGCAGTGAAGAGTTGTGTTATATCTCGGAAAACTGCAATAAGATGAAAGATAAGGAGTTGGCGACTTTGTTAAGTGAGAAATGTAATGCAGAAATAACGGTAGATATGATCAGGAGACAAAGACGCAAATTACAGATTCGAAAGAAACAGGGACGACATAGGAACCAGCAGAAAGAGACTAGTAGTATGGAGACAGGGAATGTAGGGTCTACTACTATAGTTTAGGTAATACATAATAAATTATCACCTCTTACTTTTTTTGCACCCCCCGGGCTTTTTGAGACACGATCTCAATAACGATACAAAATGAAAAAACCCCCCCTATGGTGGGGATATACTAAAAAACAACTATACTTATAGGCTTTTCAGGTATATATTCTAACTATTGTCCTAAAATGAGACAATTACCATCTAAAATACTGTAAATCAGTATACTATGTAGCAAAATGCAATGCAAAATGCTACACTATGTAGCAAAATGCAAACCGTGTTTCATAATGAGAATACGAATAACCCTATAAAACAAGTATAAAAAGTTTTTTAGTTTTGGCACGCCGATTGCATATATATATAAATATTAAAACAAACCTTAAATAGAAAGAATTAAAAATGATTATTTCACAAACATCTCGAATTGCTCAAAATCTTAAAATTGTACAGATTCACAATCGTGAAGTTGTTGTAACAAAAGATACCGATAAGGTTATCGGATACGCTAAGAATGGCAAATTTTGTCAAGACCCGCTAGTAGTGCGAACCTTTCAGAATACCTATGATCTCAATAGAGTTTGGGGTCTCGGATAATCTCTAAAGATTACCGCTTGCAATGGTCGATGATATATATTAGACTCGGATTATTCACCACCACTAAACACCACGAGAACATTATGAGACGCAAACAACCGATTCCTGCCGCCCTACGATTGCAAGTGATTGACCGTGACAATGGCCGTTGCCGTGCTTGTGGTATCGGTGACCGTGACGCCCTGCAAGCCGATCATATCACACCAGAGTCCAAGGGTGGTAAAACCACTCTCGACAATCTGCAAGCCCTGTGTGGTGTCTGCAATAATCGCAAACAAAATACCGTTGTCGAGTTGGACATCCGCCCCGCTGTCGAGGGGTTCGGTGATTACGCTGAGGTAATGCAAGCAAGAACAGATTTTCTCGAGACTCTGGCCAATGTCCGACAGTCCGAAGTCAAGCGATTAGAGGCTCTGGTTAAGGCATGGCGTCAAGCAAACGTCCGTGGTTGCATCATCCGCAATCGCCTAGAAAAGATGGTCGATAAACGCAAAGTCGAAAAAATCCTACGATCCACCCGATAGTGGGGTTGACAGAATTAAAGTCTATACTGTACAATGCCGATATAACAAATAACACGAAAGGAATTAAAATGAAAGTATTTGATAAAAAACAAGTCGAGGAATTATTTCAAGTCGTCACAATGTACATCACAGATTGCTGTGGAGAATACGTCTCAGACGATTGCTCAGACATCTGCCCAGCATGTGGCGAACATACCGAAATCATCACAGAAGAATATGAGGTGACTAAATGACAGATCGAGAATATTACAACTGCGTGTTTCCTGTTAGTCGGCCTAACGTATGGGTCGTGTATGATGCACAGAATGGAAACAAGATTGGCGAAGTTGGTGCTATGTCAGAAAACGAGGCTAGACAGAAGGTAGCCCAGCATGTTATGATACCGTTCACCCTGTCACATATTGAGGAGTAGTAAATTGAAAACTTGCAAAGTAAATCCACTGAAACTAAATGAAACAAGATTCCTAGCAGACGTTCACAATAAGGAGGGTCGATATGTTAAGCGTTACTATTTCTCTAATGGTCTTGGTGCTAGTGTCGCATGTCACAGTGGTACTTATGGCGGTCACGCTGGATACTTTGAGGTCGCTATTATCAAATATCCTATCGGTACAGATGGAGAAATCACGGGTGAACTGATTTACGACACGCAGATAAATAGAGACCTTGGTTGCGTGGATGTTATTGGATGGCTTGACTTTCACGGAGTAGCTGATATACTACAGCAGATCAGGAACTATAACACTGGGGAGTACGCTATCAATGAGTAACAAAGTACAACAAGGAAGTATCTGGGAAAGAAAAAAGGGGCATGGCTGGCGTAGGAAGGTTGTGAGTATGTACACTTATGAAGGAATCGAATGGTGCAAGTACAGACAGGACTATGGTGATGGATGGGAAACGGAAAACATCGAAACGGTAGGCGGTATACTAGCATTTGATACTAACCTACGATCATGTACAGTAGATGCGATGAAAAGATGGGGAAATAAAAAATGAACGAACTTAAAGAACAAAACCTTTACGATATACTTGACAAGCTATCTACTAGGCTGGTACAACTGTACTATGTGTCTTGTTGGGAAACAGATGATAAGGATGGCATGAGAGTTTCAGGAAACATACTTTACGCGAGGAACTTCTACAATGAGTAACACAGAAAAGCTAATGAGAAAATATCCTATCCTATCGGCGGCTTGGGATGAATGTAGTATGATATGGAAAGGTATTGAGCAGGATGGTACGGTTCATAAGTTCAATAGAAAAGCTATGCGGAAAATTGTAAAGAGTGAACAGGCTAAGGTAAATGATAGGTATCTTAGCAGTAATGATAATATGATTAATCCTGTAGGAAAGCCAGGGAGTGAGGAAAGAATAGTTGCATTGGCTGAAAGATATGCTACACTTACAGAAACATCACCATTCGGAGAATGATCATGGAATTCAAACTAAGCAAAACCAAAATAAATAAGTATCCGACGTATGAACAAATCAGACTAAATATGAGACACTGGTCTCAAAAGATTGGGTGGTGCATATTTAGCAACACACTGAATAAAGAAACATATGACGACTTACCTTTGGACGAATGGACACACACAGCATGGAATGAAAACTACAGTAAACAGTTTGTACACGTATCACACAAAGAAATGACACAACTACTATTTGACGAATATGAGGCATTGAAAAAGAAGGGTGATAGAAGAACACCGAAACGGACGTAAACCCTTACCAGTAAACGACTTACGGCCGAGATGCCCGCTGCCGAACGTAGGTGTACAAATGTACCACCTAAGCCTACCGGCTAGGATAATATGGATACAGCCAGCCAGAAAAGCCGGAAATTTTTCTGTTTTTTATTCAAGGTATCCGCCTGGACAAACCGATATCATATATATAGGAAACAATACCACACGGAGAAAAATGATGTTGACAATCTACACTATATTTGGGATGATGGTAGGGTTCGAAGGGTACGACAACGGAAAAGTATATTTCGGAGTTTATACCCCTAATTGTGAGTATGGTTATGTTATCACGCCGGAGGAAATTTACTTGGACACAATTTTAGAAAAAAACTAAATTTTTCACTTGACAACGCCGATAATAACTGTATACTTGGAATATAACACTTAACCTTGGAGACTTGATTATGACACCGCAAGAAAACATTTATCGTTCAGATGAGGACGTTGTTGATGGTCTTGACAGCCGCGACATGATGGAGGATGATCAGTACGAACATGCCTTCTATGATGGGGATGATGACGGACAGCCTGATCTTGAGCAGGAATGTGACGACCTGTACGGATACGGGCCAGAATGGGATTGCTACCACGATTGTATTGACTATCCAGAGGATTGGGGGTAAACTATGAATATGCCATAC
>CENS01000777.1_pt1 | contig 21478 bp, 32 predicted proteins | sample 530201 | NCBI WGS metagenome assembly CENS01 (sample SAMEA2619747, study PRJEB7988) | marine metagenome | biome: marine biome (ENVO:00000447); feature: surface water layer (ENVO:00002042); material: "saline water (ENVO:00002010), including plankton (ENVO:xxxxxxxx)" | depth 5 m | reverse complement strand
CAGATGTAGAAGACAATGATGATGTTGCAGATGTAGATGATACTGATTCGGAAGAAGAATCTGAATGTGATTGTATAAATACAGAAACTAATCAACGGTACACCTATAATTGTGATGATGTCCCCCCAATAGAATGTTTTGTTACTGATACTGATAATGAAGATACTGATGATGTTGCAGATGTAGAAGACAATGATTTGAATTATGATAAAAATAAAACATATAGTAGAACAGAATACATTAATTTAGTTAAAAATATTGCAATAAACCAAATGAAAAAACATAAAATTCCTGCATCTATTACTATTGCACAAGCAGTTTTAGAGTCGGGCAATGGTAACTCAGGATTAAGTAGAGAAGGTAAAAATCATTTTGGTATAAAATGTCATGGTTGGACTGGTGATAAATCATATCATGATGATGATAGACCAGATGAATGTTTTAGAAATTATGATGAAATTGAAGATTCATTTGAAGATCATTCTAAATTTTTAAAAAATAATAGTAGATACAATAGCTTATTTGATTTAGATATAAAAGATTATAAAGGATGGGCTAATGGTTTGAAGAAAGCGGGATACGCAACTAGCCCTTCTTATGCGACTACATTAATTAATATTATTGAAAAAAATAATCTACAACAATATGATAAACAATATAGTAATGCAGGGGCACCAACATTGGGCGGTGAGTCATCAGACATAGATATGAATTTAGAAACCCCAAAATCGACAGGTAATTATTTTAGGAAGGGAAATAAAAAATTATATGGTAAAAAAGGTCATAGTGGTCATGATTATGTTGCAGTAAACAACCCCATAGTATATATGAAAAAAGGTAAAGTAAAATACGCTTCTTTTGATAATAATTCATGTGGGGGTACAATTACAATTGTACCTGATGGAGAAGACAGAAAGGCGATATTTTGCCATATGAGTGAAATATATGTTAGTACAGGTGAACCTATTAAGTCGCCAACTATAATTGGTGTGTCGGGTGGTGGTAAGGGTCAAAAGGGTGCTGGGCATAGTACTGGACATCATTTACATTTTGGTATGAAAAATAGATCTGATGGTGGTAAATTTATTGACCCTAATGATTATATAGATGATATTAAAATTATTAGAGATTGATGAAAAAATACGGAGGAGTTTTATTAATATGTGGAGATAAGTTTTTACTTGGGCAAAGAAGTGATAAAGGAAGTTTCCCAAAATGTTGGTCAGTGTTTGGTGGTGAGATTGAAGAAGGTGAAAGTATTTTAGATGGAATTAAAAGAGAGTTGTTTGAGGAAACTGAAATAGAATCAGATAATATTAGATACTTACCTTTTGAAACCCAATGGGATATGGGTTATCCATATGATTTATATTTAGGTTATTGTAGTGAGGAATATGAATGTAAATTGAATGATGAGAATATAGATTGGGGGTGGTTTGACTTAAACGATTTACCAAAACCACTATTTCCTACTCTTTTCTCTTCACTTACTCGAATTTTTTAGTTATAATTGTATTATGGATCAGTTTAGTAAGATTAATGCAGATATTGAGGCGGAGAAAGAAAAAACTCAACTTAAGAAGGAACAATTCATTAGACAGATGAAAAGTGGTTTGGGTAATCACATTAAATATAATGGTGGAAAGGTAACTAAAATTAAAAAATCAAAACTAAGGAAGTTTTGGGAGAGACTAATGAAAGTTTTTTAAATGAATTTAGATAAAGTTTTAGAAATAGCGAATGAGTGTGTGGAAAACGAAATGATACCCACTGAAGGTTTAACAATAATGTATAAACTTAATTCAGATATCCACAAAACTTTAGATGAAGAGTTATTTTATAACACAAACAACAATCTAACAAATTTTGTTCATAATGAAGTTATTGAAATTAACTTAGCGGGTATTACTTTTATATTCGAAATAGAATAAATTTGACATTCTACAAAAAAATCCATAATATTGTTTTATGGACATACAATCAGTAAAGAAAGAATATCATTTAGTTAGGGTTGTTGATGGTGAAGGTGAAGTACATACGTATAAAAGATTCGATCATCAAAAATGGGTTAAACAACACAAACATCATCTATTTATGTGGCAAGAACTACCTAAACCTAAATATGATAGTAAACATTCAATAGATAAATTAACTAACTATGATGTGTTGGAAAAACACTTTTTGAAGGATAACCCAGAAGAGATGGAAAAAATTGTAAAAGAAAGGGGTGAGATACATGGGGATTTATATAAAATTGTAACAAGATTGAATAAATTAGGTTTAGGTGAATTGGGTAGAAAGTTAAATGGGATTAATAGATTGATATGATGTTAATGGATAGTGTATGTATACACGACCCAGAAGATGACGATGATGAAATGGATATATTTTAAATAAATAATATGGGAGAAATAGAATACATACTTTTTTTTGTTTTAATGTTTGTCGGAACATCAATAGTAATAATAGATAGTAAATTATGAAAGAAGAAGAAACATATTGTCATTATAGTGATTTACCATCACCTTTGGCGTATATTAAAGACGATTATATTGATTACGATGGTATGGGAAATCAAGGAAGGTTTCCTAATAAGAAAGATAAAATCAAAAGTAGTACAATGAAAAGATTTATTAGTAAGATATTATTATGGTGGAGTTATAAGAAGCCTAAGAATAACAAAAAATCAATATGGGATTTATGAGTAAAGAAAAGAATACAAACGAAGATTTAATGGATTACATCTTAAGTGATGATAAACCAGAAGGGTTAACACACCCATCAGTAGAATCAGAACAAAAAGAAAGAGATGAAGCTGACAAAATAATGGAAGAAAGAGAATCAGATTACTATTGTTGTGATCGTTTCTATGGTAATGAGAAATTGGTTTGTGATAGAATTAAAAAGTTAGGTAGTTGGTTAGGAGATAGAAGTGGTTTAAATATGTTGGACACAATCAATAGTATATTGGATGAGATTAGGGATTGTGAAGATATGAACCCAAAGTATCAAAAACCAATGGAATATCTTTATAGGACTGGTAAGGTAGATGATATCATTAAAAAATCAGATGGTACATATTATACAAAGAAATTAAGTGATTGTTGTTTGGTTAAAGATGAAAATGGTGAATGGGATTACGTAAACAAACTAAATACCAATTACAGTGACTTATCAGAACTTCTAACAACTTTATTTCTTAAAGGTGGACAAATAGATAAGATATCCAAAATGAACACCACAGAGATTAAAAACTTTTTATCTATGTTAAAAGGTAAAACAATGAAAGCGTTGTTAAACAAATATTTTACCATTGATGAGTATAAAGATTTTACATATAATACAAAATACAATACAAAGGCGGGAGATTACGTTGAAACTCTAACCAAAGTATTATTGGAGAAAGAAGGTTATACAACATTATACGAAGGTGGTAATGGAGACTTTATAGATATGAAGTATGGTGTTGATCTTATTATGGAAAAAGAAGGTGAGATATATTTGGTACAAGTTAAAAGTAAATCATACACTGCGAGAAGAAGTACCGATAAACCTCAGTATAGATATATAGATATATTCACAGGTGAGTCGTTAGACAATAACGGAATTAACTTATATTTTAGAAGTGAAAACTTTGAAGAAAAGTTTTTGGGTAAAGATGTATTGAAAAACAATATTGAATATCTTAAACAATTTTATAAGGATTAACTTTATTACCATATATTTTATAATGAATCAGATTAGTTTTTAATCTGATTTTTTTATTTATACTATGATATTTATAATATATGGATGGATATGATGACATATTAAATAGAATTGTTGAGGAGTTTTATGATACTGGTAAAGTGGTGTTGAGTGAATTGGACATACCTGACGAGTTACAAGGACATAGTAGTGAACAACAAACGCAATTAAAGAGAGAGTTGTCACAAAATTTAATAACTGCAAAACGAACATTTAAGAGTGCTAGTTATAAAAGTTCTAAAGAAAACTATGAAAATTTTTTAAATAATGTAGAAAATTTAACAGATAAGACTGAGTTTGAAATTGAAATTGAAAATGCTAATGAAAGGTTACTATTTATTGGTAATTTATTAAAACATAAAGAAACAAAATTAGAAGATACTGAATTCGAAAAATCTATAGACAACTTAGAAGATTTAGAAATCGGAACTAAAACATCAAAAACCTTATATAATGTAAACACTGATAAAATTATAGAAATATTCCAAAGTAATGAATGTCTTTATAACGAATTAATTAATAATAATAGTAAAATTAGAGAATTTATTATTAAACATTTTGATGGTGAATATTGTAGTAAAACAGATAATAAATGTTTAAAAAATAATAATAAATTTATTAACCACATTAATAAAATCGAATTAAATGAAAAAGATAAAAAATCAATAATAATAAACTTAACTCAGGGGGATACAATGTATGGAAGAGATATCCAAGGTTTATGTGAAGTTGATCCTATGGAAATTATTAATTCAAACATAACTACAACCCATAGTAAAGAGAGTGAGGTGGAGAAATCATTACCAGAAAACAGTATCACAAAAGAGGTTAAAGATAAATTAAATAAATCTTACACTATTATACAAAATATAATTTCAGAAATAGAAAAGAACGAAGTGATAAAACAAATACCATCTTTTAAAAATGTTTATTCTGATTTAATGAGTACTATTATCATTTACACTAAAGGGGCTGGAGAAAATAAATCATTAACAACAAAAGTACAAAAAGACATAGAGGGTAGTTTAAATATGATAATATATGATTTATATCAGTTGTATTTATTGGTGCAGAGTTTTGAGGTTTATGGTGATAAAGAAAAGAAAAAAATAAAAGATATAATTGAAAATATTAGTAAACAAATCAATGATAAAGAAAAATTATCAGAAAATTTCTTTAAAATTAGAGAAATAAGGAATCAAAAATATGAAGCGTCTTTTGAGTGTAATGATAAAACGTATTTTGAAAAAACTAAAGGTGGTAATAATCCTAAAATAATTGATGTTACTAATAACAACCAATATTTAATGAAGTTGATAGAAAATGGTGATAAACCTTATGTAATTGCAACTGAAATCTACAATCAAATCGATACTAAAATAATTGTTAAGGGGTTAGAAAAACACGACATAAAATCAAATCAAGTTATAACATTAGAAAATGGTACTACTATTCCTTCAGAATCTAAAATAGAGGTTAAATTAACTAGTAGGTATAATAATTATCATTTATCAGAATTTTTTGGTGTATATAAAAATAAACCTTTGGATGAACATACTGACACATATAATCAAGTGATTACTGAATTAAAGGTTATGTTAGAAAAAGATGATAAGGGTATTATACAAAAAATTAGAGATACTACTGCTGGTATATTTTATGAAAATTATATGTATACACCAATAGAAAATGTTAAAATAGAGTGGTCAGATATGGGACAAAGAGCAACAGAAAAAAGATTATCGATAAGAGTTAGTGTTGATAAGGAATCATTGTTATCCCAATGGACACGACAAAATGGTAATTGTAATTGTGAACCATTTTTAAAGGGGGTTGATTGCCCACAAAATGAATCCACAGATAGGTTAGACAATATAATAGAAAACTTTTTTGACACTGGAAAATTTGTTATTTAAAATAAAATATTTATATTTGTAAAAAAAACAATTATGGGATGTGATATTCATATGTTCGCAGAAAAAAGAAACCCAAAAACAGGTAATTGGGAAAAGATAGGTAGACAATTTATTGATCCTAATATGGTAGGTATGATCGTAGATTATATGTCAAAGTGGTATGGGTTAACTGAAGATGAAGCATTTAAGATAGTTAAAAAATATTATCAAGGTTACGAAGCTTCTGATAACTTAGAAAAAAAAGTTTATAAAGATATAGAAAAAAGAGTATCAGACGATCCAAATTTTGATTGGTGGAATGATAAAAGTAAATTAGGTAACCCTAAAACCGATCAACCATATGTTGGACGTAATTACAGATTGTTTGGGGCACTAGCGGGTGTTAGAAATTATAATATGGAAACTATATCTGACTTTGCAAAGGGATTACCTGTAGATGTTAGTACAGAAGTTTGTGGTTTTTCAGATGAATGGGAGGATGATGGTCACTCACATAGTTATTTGACAGTAAAAGAACTAATAGATAGTAAATACCATAAAATGTCTGAGAAAGAATTATATGATATAGGTATGGGTTCTTATTTCTTTAAAGATGTAGTTGATTCCCTATTAATATTGGGTGATCCAGAAGATGTTAGAATCGTATTTTGGTTCGACAATTAAAAAAAATTAAAGTTTTTTTAAAAAAAATTTGACTTTTCAATAATTAGTTACTATATTTGTACTCACAAACATTAAAAACGACTTAAAAACAGAATTATGAACAACTCTCAGATGACTACGGTGGAAAATCAGAATGTTACTTTAACGGATAATGGGATGGTTACAAACCCTACTTCACTTAATAAGTGTGTAGATTTGTTTTTCTCTATCGGTTCTATGAGAGGTAAGTCAAAGGATAAAGTTGTAAACCTTTTTAATGAGGCGTACAACGAAAATCCATTAGTTGCGTCAAAAATCCTATTTTGGGTAAGAGACGTTAGAAGTGGTGCGGGTGAAAGACAAACATTTAGAGATGTCATTTCTTTCCTAACCACTAACTCCCCACAAACAGTTAGAAAGAACATTGGACTAATCCCAGAATTTGGGAGATGGGACGATGTTTTAGTTCTACTCGGAACAGAGTTGGAGGATGATATGTTCTCCCTTATCAAAACCGCCCTATCAAACGGAGACGGTCTTTGTGCGAAGTGGATGCCGAGAAAAGGTGTCGTAGCCAACAAACTACGTAAATTGTTTAGAACCACACCTAAACAGTACAGAAAGATGTTGGTAGGACTTACTAACGTTGTGGAGTCTAAGATGTGTGCTAAAGATTGGGAAAAAATCGATTATTCGAAACTTCCCTCTTTAGCTTCATCTAGATATCAGAAGTCATTTAACAAAAATGATAACGAAAGATACAACGAGTATAAAAAATGTTTACAAGATGGTACTGCGAAAGTTAACGCTGGGGCGGTATACCCTTACGACATTGTTAAGTCTATGTCTATGGGTGGTGATAATATTGTTTCTGAAAAACAATGGGAGTCATTACCTAATTGGATGGAAGGTTCTGTTGAAAGAATTCTTCCCGTAGTAGACGTATCAGGTTCTATGGGTGTTGAAGTAGGTGGAAACCCTAACCTATCTTGTATGGATGTCGCAGTATCTTTGGGTATGTACATCTCAGAGAGAAATGAAGGTTCTTTTAAAGATGCCTTTATTACTTTCTCAAACAACCCACAACTCCAATACCTAACTGGATCTCTCTCAGAGAGACTACTCCAACTTAGGAGAGCGGATTGGGGGATGTCAACTGATTTGGAGGCGGTTTTTAACCTTATTCTACATCAGGCGAAGATGAACAATGTACCTGAAGGTAATATGCCGACAAAGATTCTGATTCTATCAGATATGCAATTCAATCAGGCGACGCGAAGAGATAGTCTCGGAGCACAGTCTATGATTGAGGCGATGTATGAGGAGGCAGGATACACTAAACCAAATATCATTTATTGGAACCTAAACGCCAAAGGGGGTAACTTCCCAGTGGAGTTTGACAAAAATGGTACGGCATTGGTATCAGGGTTTAGTCCGTCAATTCTTAAATCCCTTTTGGGTGGAAAGAATATGACACCAGAATCCATAATGATGGATACTGTAAATGACGACAGATACAGTGTAGTAACTGTATAGAACGTTCTTTGAAATTATATTTTGTGTTATTTAAAGAATAATTGCAGCAAATTTAACTTTAAAAACAAAAACCAGAACAGAGAAGGGCTTAGTTAACCCACCTCACCCAGAAAAGTGTAAACCGTTTAGGCGGGGGACCACTTAGAGTTGAGGAAAAGTGACTTAACGATTCTGATAACACAAAATGTAGTGGTGTAAAACGAATGGTTTCTGCAAACTATCTTATGAACTAGAATGTAGATCAAGAGGTTTTATTCTCCCTTTACCCAAACTTATAAAGGGAGTAACCATGGGTGAGGTTTAAAATGGGATAGTCCCATCCTTTAGGTTATAAAACATACCTTTTGTTTTGTCACAAATAAAAAAAGACATTCAGTGGGACTGAGTTAACAAGTCTACCGTAGGGACAGTCATTACGTTAAATAAAAACTGGATCCCCATTCCGACACCAAAAAATTAAAAGGGAGAGTACGTCAAAAATACTTTCCCTTTTTTTGTTTAAGGTGTTTACTATGTCAAAAATTTTCACTAATATTGTATTATAATAACAAAGAAGTTAAACTTTAAATTAAAAATGAAAATTGTTACTAAGAATATTAAATTAGAAAAAGGTGTAAGACACTATCTAATTTATTTAAATGATTACAATGGAAATCCTTTAGAGTGTTTAGAGGCAGAGGGAGATGAAGACAGAATAAAAAAGGAGAATAAACTTAGTAAGAAACATAATATATCCACAAAGGATTTAGATTATGTTTCATTGGAAAAGTTTAGGTCACAAACTAGAGAGTACACACCTTTAATTTTAGTATTCTATTTAGAAAGAAGTATTTTCTCAAACAGAGAAATGGTTGCAACCTATGGTGAAAATGTTAGACAATATTTAGAAAACAAAGGGGATGATGTTAGATTGTTCTTTTTACCTACAGACGGTGAAGAAAAAATTACATGTGTAAATCCTGTCTATATTGACGAACAAAAAGACTTTGATAGATTAAATGATTTAATTGAAGATTTAACCAATAAGTTTCAGATAGGAGATGAATAAATTAAGGGCGAGTAGAAGAACGATAAGTCTTATTAATTGTCCATCCAGTTTTTTCTACGATTCTTTTATATAGTTTAGTTCTATTCCTTTTACCAACTAATCCAGTGAACATAATATTATTTACTTTATTAGTTTCACAAAATTCTCTAAGTGTTTTATATAATCTTCTAGCGTCAGAAGGATTCTTACATACTACAACATCAAAGTCACCATTTTGGTATATTAATACTTTGTTAATTATGTAATTAACTTGTTTAATCTTATCCCCCTTATTTCTTCTGAGTAATATTTTTTTAATGATATCTTTTGTTTCTAACCTTTCATCGTAACTATAAACTGTAAATTTTTCTTCGTAGAAAAAATCATCCTTGTGAACTAAACTCCACTTATCACTTTTAATATCTACAGGTTCATTCCTACCCAATTCATCTCTAACATAAAAAGGAGAATCCGAATCTTCCTTTTCTTTTAGAAACATAATTTCATAATGAACTGGTTTTACTTTCTTATAAGCGTTGTTTTTTTTAGGGAATAAAACAATGTTTTTGTCCTTTGTAGTAAAATACTTTTCCTTTGCAGTATTTTCATTACTACCTTCATACAGAACTTTTTTCTTTTTTCCGTCTTTAGTAATAATAATTTTATACAACATACCTTTATTTTTTAATAAAAAATACTTATTATTATTAATAAATAAATATTAAATGAATAAAGAAATATGGGTTCTATAGAATATTGTGTATTAACTTTTGGTACTTTATTGTTTCTTATTGGTTTTTTAATAGATTTAATAGATAAAAAAAATGAGTAAACCAAGATACCAACCTTCTGATCACCCTTCTATGTTCCCAACAGATTCAAATAATCATTTGGGTATAGATAATATAACTACAACAATTATAATTGTTGGGTTTATTTTATTTTGGTGTTATGTATTTTATAGAATGAAAAAAAATAAACCAAAACAAAGAAGATGAGTAAAGATTATTATAATATATTGGGCGTTAACAAAGAGGCGAATGAATCTGAGATTAAAAAGTCTTACAGAAAACTATCTAAAAAATATCATCCAGACGTAAACCCAAATAATAAAGAAGCGGAAGATAAGTTTAAAGAAATTGCGGAAGCTTATTCTGTATTGTCTGATTCGGAGAAAAGAAGTAACTATGATAGATTTGGTAGTGCAGATGGTAGAGGGGGTAATCCTTTTGGTGATATGGGGATGGATGATATATTCTCTCAATTTTTCGGTGGTGGTAGACAAAGACAAAATAGGAGAAGAAAGGGTAATGATATAAGGGTTAATATTAAATTATCTTTAGAGGATATTTACAATGGTGTTAATAAAAAAATTAAATATCGTAAAACTAATAAATGTTCAGAATGTAACAACACTGGTGGTGAATCTTCTAAATGTACAAGTTGTAATGGACAAGGTGTAATAAATCAAGTTCAAAATACACCTTTCGGTAGAATACAAAATAGTGTAATGTGTTCTAATTGTCAAGGTTCTGGTGAGATGATAGTTAAACCTTGTGGTAGTTGTGGTGGTAATGGTACTAAGATGGGTGAAGTAGAATATGAATTTGAAATACCCAAAGGTTTAATGGATGGTGAGATGTTAAGAGTTGGTGGTATGGGTAATGCCATAAAAAAGGGTATAGACGGTGATTTAATTATTAATATAGTTGAGATTCCACACGATAAATTTAGAAGGGTGGGTAATGACATCCACCAGACACTTAACTTAACCTATAAAGACTTAGTTTTGGGTAATGATGACATACAAGTTGATACAATGAATGGTAAGATTAAGATTAAAATTAAAAAAGGTACTGATATTGGTACAATGTTAAGGATACCAACTAAAGGTTTTATAAGGGGTAATGAAACAGGTGATATGTTATTAGAAGTGTGGTTAGATATACCTAAAGAAGTCTCAAAAGAAGATGAAGAAAAAATTAATTCACTTTAGATTTGATTTTTTAATATATAATCTTTAATATTAAACAAAGATGAGTAAAGATAATAAAATTAAATACGAAACGGATACACCTGTACAGGGTGAGATGAGAGAACACGCTATTAGTGCGTTAGATAAGTTTCAGAAGTTTCATGAGGAACAAAGAACAAATATGTCTGATATTGAAAGGATAATTGATGAGAGGTCATTTAACTACTATTTCACTGAAGAATCAATTGTGGAGTTAGATGAAAGAGTTATAAGAGATGATGGCCCATTTTCATTTATACCAAATGTAAGACAACATATAGGTAAAAGTGGTATAGTTAATAGGTGTTATTCTGATTTACATGCCTTTGGTAGAGGATATTCATATCAGGTGGATGTTGATTTCGATGGTGATTTATGTAAAGGATTACCAGCATATTATTTAGTGGAAAAATTAAACAAAGATGAGTAGAACAGAAATATATGAAAGACCTTGGGTTAAAAATTTTAAAACTGGAGAATATCTTTATGATTGGAAGGGGTATAACACTATTCTTATAGGTGGACCATATTCTGATAATATAGGTATTGGTGAAGAAAAATTTGTACATTGTATGGATTTCTTCTGTGGTATAGGTGATGTAGATTGGTGGATAAAGGAAGAGTTAGATAAACTCACAAAAGAAGAGGAAGAAGAATTAGAGTGGATATGTAAATACAAAACTTATTTGAAGGAAGAAATTATTACTATAGAAAAAGTTAAATTATTATCTGAATTCTATGGTTGTGAAACTTTTCATATCTATAGAACAGGGGATAAAGAGATATTGAATCTAATAAAAACTCTAAATAATTTTCATAACCTTATTGTAAACGGTTCTAAACCTTGTAGTGACCCGAAAACTGAAATTTTTAAAGGAAAACCAAATAATTTTGAGGTTATGACTTTTGAGGAATATAAAGAATACCACACCCCCAAACCTGTAGGGTTAGAAATTAAGAAGTTTGATGTATTATTAGATGGTGGTTCAATTGTAATAGATACAAATGAGGGTAATTACTTTATTGATAATAGAATAGGGAGTATGACTATAAATAATATTTATAATGCTATTCCTGAGTCATTAGAAGATTATAGTAATATGTTAGAGGGGGAAACACTAACTGATACAATTGAAAAATTAATTGATGGGTTAAGTAATTATAAAAACGATTTTTATCAAACAACGATAAATCATATAATAACAGAATTAAAAAATAAATTAAAGTAAAAAGTATGGCAAAATTTGAAGAAGTTTATGAAGACACATTGGAATTGTTCCAAAAACACATTGAACAATCACAAATACCTAGATTGGTAAAATTTAAAATTCTTTCTAATGAAGGGATGAAAAAAGATTTTGGTAAAGTATCTAAAACAAGTGACATTGTTAAATTTATGACAGACTATGATGTTGTAATACAAGTTAATGAACCAATATTCGATCAGTTGGAAGAGAAACAAAAAGAATATGTTGTTAAAGATTTGTTAGCTCAGATTGTTTATGATATTGATAAAGATAAAATTAGTATTGTATCACACGATATAACAACATTTAGTGGGGTATTAAGAAACTATGATATTGATACTTACCTTTCTATCAAAGAAAGTATTGTAACATTGTTAGAACAAAAGAAAATACAAGAAGACGCTTCAAAATAGTATTATTTGGTAGTGAGATAAGTAATAATAGATTAAATAAAGTAGAAAGTTATGAGTGATATAAATAAAAATGCGAACGATCCAAACCTAACAGTACAAGATAAATGTTGGGAATTAATGAGTGTGTTGGGTATGAGTTGGTCAGAAACAAAAGAGATGAGTGAGGAGGATAGAGATTTTCTTTTAACTAAAGTCGAAAGTATTAAGGCACAAATCAAAAGAACTGCACAACCCAACGACCTACTAGGTTAGACAAATAATATGCAGTTAAGAGCAATTAGTGGTTACTCCTTCGAAAGAGAAGTGAGGGGTAGAGAAGGATTTAAACGCTATATAAAAGCACCAAGAATAAAATGGACTGGTGAAGGTAGAAATAACGCCCAAAAAATCTTAAGTTTAAATAAAAATCCTAAATTATTTAAACCCATATTAGAGGAATCTAAATTCACTAAGGCAGATGCGATGGATGTAGATGGTAATCTTTTTGAAATTAAAAAGTATTTTAAAAAAGATTTATATAAATTTAGATTGTATTCTGAACCTATAATAAAAGTTGCACCTAGAAGAAGTAAATGGGGGAAAGGTGATCCATACTTTGATAATTTTAAAGATTCTGAGGAATATAATCGTTTTATATATAAAATGACTAAAACTAAATGGTGGAGAAAGTATAATAAAATTATTTTAGAGAATATTTATAAGTCAAATAGTGGTATATTTAGTAGAGATGGTTTCATACCTTATTCCGAATTAGAATTTAAATGGGTAATTAATAAAGGTGAATATGCACCTATCTTTGAAAACTACCATAGGTTAACTATTGTTTTTAAGATTAAAGAAAAATTGACATTTAAAAATAAAATCCTTAAATTTGTATATAATACACTTGACAATTTTAATATTGTGAGTAAATTTAATAAAAAAGATAGATGATTAGTTATATTGGTGGGAAGGCTAGAATTTCTAAATGGATAGTACCATTTATTCCTAGGGACATTGAAACTTATGTGGAAACATTCGGTGGTATGTTTTGGGTATTCTTTAAGATGGACTTAAGTAAGTACCCTAATCTAAAGACTGTAGTATATAACGATTTCAACGGGTTAAACGCAAATTTATTTGATTGTTGTAACGATTACGATAGATTATGGGATGAATTATCTAAATACCCTTGTCAACAATTAGGTGTGACAGAAACACCATCAGAGTATGAAGATATGTTTAATGAGTATCAGAAAGAAGTATTTCATAGTGGTGTTACTATCACACAAGAAAATAAATATGAGGTTGCAGCGAAGTATGTTTATGTCTTAACTCAGATATTTTCTGGGTCGAAACCAGAAACATCTTCCTATATAGATTATAAGGGTAAGTATAGATGTAAAGTTCTTATCTTTATGGATAAACTAAAAAATCCCGAATATAGAAAACATTTCGATAAAATTACATTTGTAGAGAATATGGATTTTCAAGAAGTTATTGAGAAATACGATTCTGAAAATTCATACTTCTATGTTGATCCACCTTATTGGAAAACTGAAAATTATTATTCTAATCACGACTTTGATAGAAATGATCACGATAGATTAGCGAAGTCATTAAAAAGTATGAAAGGTAAATTTTCATTAAGTTATTATGACTTTCCATTATTAAAAGAATGGTTCCCTAAACACGAATATGTTTGGGAAATGAAAGAATTTGCTAAAGCAGCTGCTGCTAAAAGTGGAAAAAAACAAAATATGGGTGAGGAACTATTAGTTATGAACTATGGTGAAAACCCAAATGTTTTACCTGTGCGTGGCGAACAATTAGATTTATTTAAACATTCATTTTTATAATTATGGGAAAGAGACCAAAAAGAAACACAAACAATCAAGGTTTATTATTTGATGTGGAGGAATTCACTACGGGTACTACTGAAGAGGTAGTATTTGATGACGTATTTGAAGACGTAGAAGATTTATTTGATGAGACGAACCCGACTGATGTTGGTTTAATCACAAATGAAATATACTGTGGTGACACAGTAGAAACAATGAAAAAGATTAATGATAATTCTATTAATCTTATATTAACTTCTCCTCCGTATCTAGCATCTATTAGAAAGGATAACCATAAATATCCAGGTGCTAAAGATATCATTAAGGACAACCAACCAGTAAAAGAATATTTAGAATGGTTAGTAGATGTATTCAAACAATACGAAAGAATATTAAGTGATGATGGTGTAATTGTATTCAACTATAGTTATACAACATTTAACCCATCTTTACCTTATATATTAATTAATGAAGTATTCGAAAATACAGGATTACAGATATATGATACTGCATCTTGGAAAAAGAAATCTTGTGTCCCATTAAGTGGACATCCAAATAGAATGACTAGAATTGTAGAGATGGTGTATGTATTCGCAAAGAAACCTAACTTTAAGGCGAATAAAAAAGTATCATCAATTTCAAAAACAGGACAAAGATATTTTAGAACTTATTACAATTTTATTGAGGCTAAAAACAATGATGGTAAAGTTGAGGGGCATGAAGCAACATTCTCTTCTGAGTTTGCAAAATACTTCATTGACTTATATTCTGAACCTAATGACATTGTTTTAGATAACTTTTCTGGTACAGGTACAACACCATACGCATCATCCAAAATGGGGAGACAGTATATTGGTATTGACTTAGTTGAGGACTATTGTGAGTACGCAAGAGAGAGAATGATGAGACTATATAAGGAAAGAAATTAGTAATTTTATTAAAATTTAGATATTTATATTATACGAAACAATAAAAGCTTAGTTGTTATTTGTTTCATTTTTAGTAAACTAAGTAATCATTAAAAAAATTATTTTGGAAAATAATGATAAAAAGGTTGAAAATATAAAAAAAGAAATCAAGACTCTTAAAGATAACATCGATGAGATCCAATCTACTTGTGAACACCCCCAAACAAAGTTAAAATTTTTAGAAAAAGAAAAAAGGGTTGTTAAATTATGTGTAGATTGTGAAAAAAGAGTCGGATTCCCCACAAACGAAGAACTAAAAGAAAACGGTTATTTGTAAAGTAAATTTGTTTTTTTAATTTTTTATATATATATTTGTCTATAAATAATTTTTATGGAAGATAAATCGTATATTAAAAAACTTAGAAAGATACTAAATGGTAAACCTAATTATCAAAAATTCAGGTACATAATTGATCTGGGTCACGATATTGATTTCATTAAAGAAGTTTTCCCAAATGGATATAAATCATTTAAGGATTTAAAATTTGAATCTCACAAGTCTATTTTGACACCTGGTGCAGTGCAAGCCTATTTGGAATTTGACAATGGACATTTTGCGTCTGTTGTTGGTGGTGCTGCGGGACTATATGGTGATGGAAAAGAGACTTTTGAGTTGGGATACATTGATGATAATGACCCTGACGCAATAGATGTTCAAGGTTGGTTGACACCAGAAGAGGTAACTATAGGTATGATTCAAATACAATCAAAAGAACCAATAAACAAAAACAAAGATGAGTAAAAAAGAAAAAGATTACAAAAAAAGATTAAAGCACATACACGAAGATATATTAAAACTTAGTAAGTGTTTACCAGATATTGATTATGATGAATCAATGTATGATTGGGAAAGTATTAACAGATTTATTTCAGATATTGAAGTTGCGTCAGATATAAAAAATAATGAGAGTGAAAGTTGGAAAACAAAGTTTAAGATACCAACACACGACCCACAAACAGGTGAATTAAATCCTTACTTTGAGGAATTAACTGGTAAAAAGAATCCATTAACGGGTCAAATAGAAAAAAAATATAGAATACCTTTTTGTAAGGAATACTTTATAACAAAAGAACAAGATAAAGATTTAGATAAGATGCCCAACCAAAAGTGGCATCAGATTGTTTCTTTCATTAAAAGTGGAGTTAGAATCATTGGGTATTGTTTTATACCTTTTAATTTAGTTGTTGCAACAATACTATTAGTATTTAGTGAGGTTATTGGTATTGTAGAGGAGATGGTTTGATATGGGAGAACTTAAAAGAATAATTTTAGAAGGGGAAATTAAAGACGATGATAGGTTTTATATTAATTTTAAATATTTTAAAGAAGATAGGATAATGTCTGAGTTAGAGATTGTTGGTTTGTTAACCGCATCATTATCCATGTCAATTAAATCTACCATAGTCAATATGGATTATGAAACACAGGGTAGGTTATTAAAAGATGTATTGGGTACATTAGAAAGTGAATTTTCTAGTTGTGATTCATTTAAAGATTTAAAAAAATATGAAATTAAAAAACCAAAACAAAGATGAGTAAAACAAGAGATTACAATCAAATGGATGCTTTGAAATACTTAGTGGAAACTGGTCCTGAAAATATAAATGAATGGACTGAAGCTGGAATGTATCACATATTATCAAAAATAATAATGGATGGTAGTAGAAGATATAAAAAAGAAGAATTAGACGAACTATTAAACCAAGCATCTAATAATTAAACCAAAACAAAGATGAGTAAAGAAAAAGACAACAACCCATTTAGCGGGTTCACGTTTCCAATAGTAAAGAATGTACCAGATAAGTTAATTTCTGATGATATAACTCCAAAAACTGCTGAAGAAGTAAGGAAAGAACTAGGTAACGTATTTAAGGAGATTTTAAAGAAAACAGGTAATAATATTACTATTGAAAACGGTGACTCACCAATACAAGTATTAAACCCAAACAGAGATGAGTGAATTAATTTGGGAGAATAATAATATTCCCATTTTCTACTTTCACTTCATAGTCATTTGGGGATAAGTTAGTGTAATAGATTTTTAAATCTTCTAATTTATCTCCTTTTTTTTGTGGTACTTCTAATTGTCTTACTTTAGGTTGGTTCTTAGGTTTCTTTTCTTCCCACTTAACAATATTACTTTTCTTTGAATTTTTTAAAAAGTCTACTTCATCAGTGAAACCCCACTTTTTATCCTTACCACATTTTTTATAATAGGTATCACCACCAATATTTCGAACCTGATATTGACATTTTTCTTTTTCTTCGTATAATATATCTAATAACTTTAGTGACACTTTTATTTTATAAATATGGTAGAATCTATTAAAATAATATATTTATTTTATAGAATAACAACTAAAAGATTATTTATACGTTTTAATTATGATGAAATATTTTTATTTACTATTATTTTATTTTATAAGTTTTAGTTTTTATTCGCAGGTTTTAAATGATGATTGTTTTAATGCAACATCATTAGGTAACTTACCCACTCCAGCTAATTGTGGTAATGGTCCCAATAATAACGGACAGGGAGCACCATTAACATTTACAAATCTTACAAACGTAAACGCACAAACAGAAAACCCTTATACCACATTAACCAATTGTCAAGGTGGTCCTCAAGGGATGTCTTCACCCGCAACAGATGTTTGGTATTCATTTGTACCAACAGGGAACTCTTTAGATATAACAATTACAGGTGGAATTAACCAACCAAATATAGGTGTATGGACAGGTAATTGTGGTGCATTAATTGGTGTAGGTTGTGATTTTAGTAATGGGGGTAATTTAAATACAACAATTGATCAAGTTTCTCCTGGACAAACCTATTACATCCAAATTAGTGGGGGTAACATAAATGATGAAGGTGTCTTTGATTTGACTCTACAAAATAATAATAGTTGTGATGATTGTTTATTATCATCTAGTATGACAGTAACACCTTCACCCATTAATGGAACTTACCAACCTGGAACTACAGTTACATTTTGTTTTACAGTTAGTGAATGGTCACAAGAAAATGTAAATTGGTTTCATGGAGTTGTTCCTATTATGGGAAGTAATTGGACAAACATAACTCCTGTTAGTTCACCTAATACTTGTGATGGTGGTGGTGGAATATGGGATTGGTTTACAAATGTTGGGACACCTATTGGTAATTCTAATGGATTCTTTTTTGATGGAAACGCAGGACCCGATGGTAACCCTTCTAATAACTTTGGTGATAATTGTCAAGGTAATACTAATTGGGTGTTTTGTTGGGAAGCTACAACAACTGATTGTCCTCCTGGTAATACAGGAGATGACTTAAGTGTTTCAGTTGAAACTTATGCCGATGGTGAAACGGGAAGTTGGACTAATATAGCTTGTCAAACAGACCCCGTATATGCATTTAGTGCAAGTCTTACTTGTTGTCCACCACCAACAGTACTTTTAAGTGATGAAAATTGTTTAGGTGCTGAAGATGGTTCTATTACTGTCACAGGACAAGGCACCGCACCGTTTGATTATCAATGGATTGACCCATTAGGTAACGTATTTTCTAATAATAATAACATTAATGGTTCTAGTACAGAAAATAATTTAGGACCTGGTGATTACAATATAACAGTCATTGACGATAATGGTTGTATATCAAGTACCACCGTAACAATATTGGCCGGAGGTCAAGCCACTATACAAGGTATATGGCATAATTAATAATAAATAAAAAAAAATAAAAAAAAATGAAAAAACTATTTTCTCTTTTAGTGATGATGACACTACTAACATTTAACCTATTCTCTCAAGTCGACACAGTTTGTGTTGGTGCAGTAGGAGAACAATATTGGGTAACACCAACCGCAGGATCAACTTATCAGTGGACTGTTAATAGTGGCGGTGGATCAATAACATCTGGTCAAGGTACCGATGCAATTACAATTGATTGGGGTAATACGGGTGGATTGTTCACTGGTGCAATTACTGTTGTAGAAACAAATGCGGCAGGTTGTACAGACACAGTTACACTAGACGTATTTATTTCAGTACCATCAGTAACGCCAATTGGACCTTTTTGTGAAGGCGAAACTTGTGTTGTTTTAGACGGGTTACCTTTAGGTGGTGTTTGGAGTGGAACAGGCGTAGTGTTGAATGGTGGTGTTTATGAATTCTGCCCTACAACTTCAGGTTCGGGGTCTTTTACTCTAACATATACAGTTAATGGATGTTCTGTTGATACTACAGTAGATGTAAATGCGGCACCAGTAATTGGACCTATTAACCATAACTAAAATGTTAAAACAATTAATATTCATATTAATATTCTTACCTTTCGGTGTGATATCTCAAATACAATCAATTGAGGTATGCACCGAAAATCAAGAATATATGCAAGAGTATTGGGTGGATAACCCTATACCTAGTCAGTATGAATGGATAGTTGGTGGTGGTGTAATTGTTGAAGGTCAAGGTACTGATAATATTTTAGTTAATTGGTTAGATGTACCATATGGGTTATACAATATATCTGTATCAGTCGTTAGTGACTTTGGGTGTATTGGTAATGCAGTTTCATTAACTGTTGATGTTGATGAATGTTCTTTTGACAATGTATTCATACCTAATTGTTTTACACCCAATGGTGACGAATCAAACAATGTGTGGGGACCTGTTTTTACTGGTGATTGGGATCATACAGTATATAATATGTTAATCTTTAATCGTTGGGGTGGTATTGTTTGGGAAAGCAACAATCACTTGTCGATGTGGGATGGAACATTTAAAAATAAAATGTGTCTAGATGGTGTATACATTTGGAAAATGGAATGTAAAAAATTAAATTCTGTTAAAGAAGTTATGCATGGACACTTAACATTATTAAGATAAAAAAATGAAATTTATATTACTTTTACTATTAACATTAAACTTAACTTTTTCTTTTTCACAATCAAAAATAGAAAAGAAAAGAACAAATACATCTACTATATATATTATAGATGAGTCTTGGCAACCTAGAGGTTCTACAAGGTATGAAGCTGATAAATCAAGTTACTTACAATTAACTGGTGAATATTTTGTTTTGTCAGAAAGAACAAGAGGAAAGGATGTTTATATTGAAGGAGACATAGAATCTGTTGTGGAAAAAGGTGAAGGAATTCACTTTTGGGTTAGATATGGTGGACGTTCAGTTATTTCTTGTGACATAGAACCAGATGGTGTTGGTTTTAAAATCCACGTATACCACTCAATTGGTAGATGGGACAAGTACTATAGTAGTCATTTAGCTACTACTACAGAAGTTAAAAAACTTTTAGAAAATATTAAAAAATAATTTGACATACTAACATAAAATTAGTATATTTATAAAACGAACCTCAAAAGTCGGCTCTATCTCTCAGGAGTCTGGTGAAAGCGACATCAAAATTTGGTTCTTTTTAGTTCTTTGAAAATATGGGGGTGACATTGGATTTGACTTTTTGTAAGAAGGATGAGCGTAAGCGTGTCGTGGTAGAGCGTCAATCTTAAAACACAAACAATCGGAAACGATACACAATTAGGTTCAATCCTAAACGAAAACATTCTTTCGAATGGTACTGTAGGTACAATTGCGAAAGAAGAGGTAGTGTTCGCCTAATAGAGTAACACGCATAGGTTAATCAAAGTTCCTTAATACTTGACAAGTGGTTGAAAGTGACTTTGCTTGTGAAAGACAGTTGGAACTTTATATTTTTGGAAATGTAAGAAAACATTTATCCTACACACGTAGAATTCCATTTGGATACGAGAAGGACCAGGGTTCGAACCCCTGCACCTCCACCATTAAGGTTGGTAGTGTCTCTACGGAGAGCTTGTAGAAATACTTAAGCAGCCCCAGATTTGATCAATCAAAAACTACCATTTTTTCCTTGTTTAGTAAAACAAGGTGGTGGAAGAAGATAGGAAATCTATCGACCCAAAAGAATCAGGTAGGTGGATTGTGTTACACACCCCATTGACGGATGGGATGGTTCTAATAATAGTTTAACCAAAAGAGTGCTCAATGATAGATAATTATCGGTTAAATAACATGAACTAAGAAGGTTTAATTCCTTCACCTGACTACAACAAACCCTTCACATTAAGTGAGGGGTTTTTTATTTTAAAAATAATTTGTTTTTTTAA
>CENS01077942.1_pt1 | contig 22037 bp, 11 predicted proteins | sample 530201 | NCBI WGS metagenome assembly CENS01 (sample SAMEA2619747, study PRJEB7988) | marine metagenome | biome: marine biome (ENVO:00000447); feature: surface water layer (ENVO:00002042); material: "saline water (ENVO:00002010), including plankton (ENVO:xxxxxxxx)" | depth 5 m | reverse complement strand
GGCGCCGACCGGGCCAAGCGCACGCGGCAGGGACAAGCCCGTCGTCACCAGCGGGTCGAGCAGCCAGCGCTGCGTCGCCGTCTCGTCTTCGTCGCCTTCGCCGCGGAACGCAACGGAGATGAGCTCGCCGACGAACAGCGTGGCGAAGCCGGCCATCGCCTCCTTCGACATGACCACGCGAGCGATCATGCGTGAGCGACGGAACGCCGCATCGGGCGCATTCCGATCTTCAATGATCGATCGGCGGATGGCCGACGCTCGCGTCGAACCGAGCGCCAAGAACCACGAGAGGAACTGCGTGAACATCTTCTGGAACCGCCCGCCCTTCTCAGCCTTCGCCATCGACGTCGCTGCAGTGTCGGCCTGCGTGCGTCGCACGGCACCGTTCGCTTCGTTGATGGCTTGCTTCTCGGTCTTGCCTTCGGCGAGTGCCTGCGCGTAGCCGCCGCGCCACACGATCATGTCGACCGGCTTCTGCACGACCTCCTGCAGGAAGTAGGTGTTCCGGCTGATCCAGCGCTGCGCTTCCTTGGCTGTCTTGAACTTGCCGCTCTCGACCAGGCTCAGGATCTGCTGCTGCATCTCGAACGCGCTGACACCCAAGCGGTGCCGCACTCGCATGAACTTGCTGACTTCGTAGATCTGCTCCTTCGACAGGCCGCTGCTGAAGCCCTCGGCCATGTAACGCCACTTGACTTGCGACGCCGCGAGCAGCGGACCAGTCGCACCCTGCAGGGAGTTGACGACGTTGCCAAACATCGCGGCCGTCCCGTAGTTCGAACGCAGCTTGTCGACGAAGTCGATGCCGTCGAGCAGGTCAGCACCTCGTGCCGATGCCAACGTCGTCGACAGCGTCGCGGCCGTCTCCATGAAGTGGTCGAGTTGCTCCTTGAAGATGCCAGGCGCCAGCCGTTCCAGCACCTTGCTGATCTCGTCGCTGCGCAGGACGCTCGCGACCTTGCGGTGCACAGGGCCCATCTGCGCGAAGATGATCGCCTGGCGGAAGTGGAGCACCTGGCGCAGCGGGTCGATGTCGAGCGGGTCGGGGTTCTCTTCGTCCACGCGGCTCTTCGTCATGCCGCGGTTCACTGTCGCGATCGAGCGCTGGAAGTTGAGCAGCGTGTCCTGCTCGTTCCTCTCACCCTTCGGCGAACGCAGGTGCGGGTCGCGGCCGGCGGGGACGTAGCCGCCGGTGATGCCTCGGGCTTCGAGCTCGGGCGTGCCCCGGTCGACCAGCGGCATCTCGCGGCCCAGGAGCTCGTAGTGCGCCTCCTGAGTCATCGGCAGCAGCTGCTCCTCGTAGATCGCCCAGACGCCCTGGGCGAACTTCCAATCGGCGGCCGTGATGACGCCCTTCTCCTCCCAGATCTCGACCTGCTTCCAGAACCGATCCCGGTCCCAACCGAAGCCATCGAGCAGGCGCTGGAGGTTTGACTCGTTTCCGACGTGCAGAAGCATGCCCAGCACGTCGAGCTTCCCCTGATCCAGAATATCCGGGCCATCGGAGCGCTTAGACCGATCGGCCAGCAGCGGGGCTCCTGTGGCGTCTGACGACGTCGTGATCGGCTTGCGGAGATCCGCACTGTTCGCTACCTGGTCGCGGACCTCGGTCAGCAGAGGCACCAGGTCGGCCGTCACGGCCCCGTAGTGGAGCTCTACGGCGTCTTCAGCGTTACGGACGGGAAGGAAGATCGCTTGAGAGAGCGTCCCCTGACGGTCGCCGTCGAGCGCGTAGAGCAGAGCCTCGATCCGCTGCGTGGTGCTGTTCCACTTGCGGGCCGATGCCTTGGTCCGGCCCCACCAGCCTGGCGCCTTCAGTGGCTTCTCGGGCGCGAGCTCCAGGTCGGCCTGCGCCTCCAGCTTGAGCAGCACCGTTTCCAGGTCGACCTTCTTGCCGTCGATCTCGAACTGGCGCAGCGAGCGGGCGCGGGCCAGAACGCCCTCGACGTATTGGATCGCCTCCCATGCGTTGCTGACCGACATGTCGAACAGCTGGCCGTGCGTGTCGACCAGGGACTTCATGTCCGCGGCCGCGACTTCGAGCTCCAGCCGCTCGGGCGACTCTTCGGCGAGCGCGCCCCACGGGGTCCAGCCATCCTGGCGCAGACCGGACCCGACCTCGATGCCGAGTTGATCGAGCATCAGGCGAGCGGTTTCGGTTGCGGCACCGCCAAAGGTGCGACCGAGTCGGTCTTCGTTCTTGCCGTCGCGAGCTCGATACTTGAGTCGGCGCTGCAGCTTGGTGCCTGCCTTCTCGATTCGCTCGCGTGCTTCCGCGGCCGCCTTCGCCTTGGCGCGCATGTAGAGCGCGGTGCGTTGGTGCTGGCCAGTGGCGATCGGGTCGCCACGGTTCGCCCATGCCTTGCGCTCTGCAGCGCGAGCCTCGGATGTGAACTTGCGGATGAGGTTCTTGCGACCGAAGAGCTCGCCGGCAGGGAGCTCGGCGACGTCGGCTTCCGCGGCCGCCTTGGCGACGCGCTTCATCTCGTTCCAGGCCTTCGGTTGCTTCTGCAGGATCGCGAACTCGGCGGCGCGCAGCTTGAGCATCGCTTCGTTGCTGATCGCTGCGTCGATCTCGAACTGCATCTGCTCCGGGTCGGCCAGGTGCGGAACGTCGCGCAGCATTTGCGCGTCGGTTTCGTCTTGCACCGCGGCCTCGAACGCAGCGTCGGCGTCCTCCTGGTTCTGCAGCACCTTGTGCAGCTGCTCGATCATGTCCTCGGCGCTGCTGAAGCCTTCTTCGATCGCGAAGTCCTCGACGTCACGGATCAGTGCGTTGTCGAAGTTCGACGTGCGCATGCTCTTCGGGATGCGCGGGTCGTCGGTGTAGAGCATGCGGGCGCCCTGCTTCAGTTCGTTGACCGCATCGATGTTCGCCACGTTGCCGTGGATGTCGACGACCTCGCCAGTCAGCAGATAGTGCAGCGTGCGGAGCTCGGGCCGATCCTTGAGTTGGCCGGCGCGAGCATCCTGCCGCACCTGCTTCTCGATGCGACGGCGTTCCTTGCGACTCTCCGCTTGGAACTCACGCCACAACTTCGTGCGGCGATCGCGCAACGCGTGGAGCTCCTTCTGGAACACACCGCGCAACTCCTCCTTCGCCTTGGCCTCATGCTCGAACACCAACTCGTCGAGAACGATCTGGTCGAGCTCATCGAGCTCTTGGCCGCGGAGCAATCGGCCCATCATCGCCTCGCGGTTGCGAACGTCGATCTCTTCATCGGCTGCGAGCCAGCGGTCGTATACGGCACGCACCTCGTCAGTGAGCGCAGGCAGACGTTCGCCGGTCTCCGCTTCGTAGTTGGCAGCGATGCCGTCGCGCACCTTGCGGTAGACGCGCACGATCCATGTGGCCATCCGGCGGAACACGTCGCGCAGCGGACCAGGCGCGGTGTTCTCGGCCATGTAGACCTCGAACAGGTGCGCCACCTTTTCGTGTAGCTTGCGACGGTCGTCGAGCGATGCCGTCACGTAGTCTTCGAGACTGGAGAACTGGCCGTCGCCGAGCTCGTCGACAAGCGTCTGCATGTCGCGAGCCTGTTGCTTGCCGGCGATGCCGCGGCGGAACATCTCCGCGTCGAGCTCGTGCGACATGTGCGCGAGCTCGTGCGTGAACGTCGTCGCGTCGTGTCGCTTGTGCAGGAAGATCCGGAACGTCTCCGGATCAAACTCACCCCTCAGGCCTTGGCGGTAGACGGGGTCGTGTCGCTGGTGGGTTGTGTTGCTTCCTGGCTCTCGACCTGCAGGTGCGGCAGGAGCTCCCCCGTCGTCGGGTTGAACAGTTCCGCTAGTTCCGTCTCCACTTCCGCCGGCAGGGGCTCCTTCGCGTCCGGGAACGCCACCTCCAGGTAGTTTGCTCTCGTAAGTGGTAGCCCCTTGCTCTGCAGCCAAGCCAGAACCGGGTCGGACACCGACCCAGAAGGGCTCGGTGAATCCGTCTGCGCGCTTGACGATTCGCTTGATTGTGTCTTCATATGTCTGATTGCCGTTCTCAAAGTCTACCCAGATGTCGCGGATTGCGTCAACGGCCTCGGTGTCTCGCTTGAACGAGTCAGAGAACAGACCGCGAACAGCTTCCCAGCTGATCGACTGCATCTCGCGGGGCTTCACACCTCGCGACTCTGCGGCGCGCTTCACTGCTTCGTGGTAGAGCCAGTAGGTCCCTTGCAGACCTTCCTTGCCGAACTTGCTCGAACCCGTCCCGCCGAAGTTGTGGGTGACTTCCACCGCGTCGCCGCCGAGAGGCAGAAGCAGGTTGGCCGCCACCTGGTGGGTATCGGCAGTAACGAAGGGCAAGTCTGAGTTGGGTTCGAAGATGTTGTTGTAGAAGTTGCGGACCTTGTGCTTGCCGCCCAGCTGCTTGCTGACGAGCGACTCGTCCTTGTAGATCATGATCGCCTTGGCGGCCGCGATCAGACTCTTCCACCCGATGTTCTCGTTGGCGCCGGTGCCGGTCGTGGCGTAGTCGAGGAACTCCCCTTCCGGAGAGATCTCGCGGAACGCCTTGCTGTTGTGCGACTCGTCGAACACGCGAATCCAATAGGACTGCTCGGTCGGGTCGGTGATCTCGGCCAACGTCTTGCCGCGGACATCAGCGAGCAGCCGGTAGCGCTTGTCACCCTTCGGCTTTTCCGCAGCCCATGCAGTCGCCCACTCTTCCATCTCTGGCGACCAAACGGTTTGTCCGTGATTCGTCAGCGCATCCAGCACCCGCTCGACGTAGCTCACGTTCATGCGCCAGTCGGCCTGCGGCGACATCACCGCGAGCATGCCGGAAGCTTGCGCGGCCGTGATGCCGTAGCGTTCCGCGAACGCGTTCGCGATGCGGTTGGCGCCGTCATACCAAAGCTTGCTGCGTTGGCGGATCTCAGGCGGGATCGCGTCGAAGATGGTCTGCAGGTTGCGGACCATGTGTCCGATGATGCGCTCGGCCTTCTCCTCGGCTGTCTTGCCATCGGTCGGCACGCCGTCGTAGGTGCGTTCTACTCGGGTCTTCTTCTCCTTGGTCTTCTTGTCAGTGTAGTTGACGGTGACTTCGCGCTCGTCAAACAGCCCGAGGTTCTTGTCCAGAGGCTTGGCGCCCCCGTCCTTCATCGCCGCTTCCTTCAGCGGCAACTTGACGTCGGCCACGGGGTCGTGCGCCTCGCCGGCCTTACCTGTAGGCAAAGCCGCTGACAGCACCTGCCGGAACTTGGTGCTGGTCTTTGCTGCGGGGTCGAAGTCGACGTCGAGACTCAGGGTGCCAGCTTCGTCGAACTGGAACACCAGGTCTTGCCGGCCCTCCTTCACATCGAGCTCCAGCGTGCGATCGAAAGGGATCTCGGCGCGCTCTTCGTCGGTGAAGTATTGCCGTGCTTGGACTGCTCGGGCCTCCGCCTCGCCGGCCAACCTCTCGTAGAGAACGTAGCCATCTTGACGTTCCAGCTTTCGCAAACGCAGAACTGCCTCGGCGAATGGCTTGGACTCTTGTGCGGCCGCAGTGATGGGTTCTCGCATTCCCGAGATCTCATCGGCGAGCTCGCGGAAGCGAGTGTTCAGTCGCTTGAAGTTTTCGGGGTCAGGTTGTCCGGAGTAGCGGTTCGCAGCCTTCGCTGTGTGGTCGGTGATGGCCGCACCGGTCTCCGTGATCTGCGCCCGGATGTCGAGAACGCGATGGAGCAGCGCGCTGTGTTCGGGAGACAGCGTGCCGTCTTCGTCTACTTCCGCTCTCAGCTTCCGGATGTCGGCGACGGCGATCTCTGCCTTCTTGGTCCGCGTGAAACTGTTGGGCCCACCACCCGTGGCGAACCCTTCTTCCTGCTGGATCCCGTGCTGGATCTCGTGCAGCAGCGTCGAGAGCATCTCTTCCTTGCTGCGCGTGACGTTCAGACCGATGACCTTCCGCTTGGGGTCCATGAAGCCAAGCGCGTTCTTCGGCATGCGACGGAACACGATCTTGTATTCCCGAAGCTTGGGGTATGCCTCGAACACTTCGGGGTGCTCGATCACGTCTTCGATGTCTACCGGCCTGTCAGTGAACGCGTCGCTGATCTGGATGTCCTTCTTCAGCGGGAGGAACTTCGCCTTCTCGTCGCTGATCTCATAGCGGGGCCGCTTGTCTGGCCCGACGAACCACCCCGTCTTCTTCCGGATCTCTTCCGACGTCGCGCCGGCCATCGCCATCTGGTGCGCTTCGTCGAGACCGGGCGCTGTCTCCGACTCGATGCCAGCGAACTGACGGAACACCGTTCGAGGGCTGACGTCTTCGGCGGAGTTGAACAGGCTGTCGACGTCCATGCCGAGCTCGGCCGCGAGCTCCGAAGGCAGCACCAGGTCGCCCTTCGCTTCGGACGCATGCTCTGCCTTGCGCCGCAGCATCGCACCAGCCATTGCGGCCGCGTCACGCGACACGATCGACGACGCGCCAACTTCGTTGGCTTGGGCCGTCCACTTCTCAACCAAAGCGTCGACGTCCTTGTCGACGGTCTGCTGCACGGCGTCGATGCTCTTGCCGCCTTCCTTGATGCGCTTCTGCTCTGCCTTGACGCGCTCTTCGTTCTCCTTCGTCTCGAACTGCGAGTAGGTCTCAGCGTCCGGCTTGATGTGTGCGAACAGTCGCTCCTGTAGGTCAGTCTCCGCGAGCTCGCTGAAGAACGTCGCGCCGTCGAGCACCACGTTGGGCTGGTCGGCCTTGTCCTTGGCCAGCTGCTCTTCGAGCTCAGGGAACAACTCGGCCGCTTCTTCAACGGTGACGCCGGCACCGTCCAGCGCTTCCTCGAATTGGACCCGATCGATGTGCACCTGGTGCATGTTCGTATCGCCCCACATGCGACGCAGCAGCATCGCCATCTTCGTGCTGTCGCGCTGGCGCAGCTTGCTGTCCTTGACGCCTTCCTTGAACTCGGCGTAGGCCTGCGCCTGCTCCTTGGCGCGACGCACGCGCTTGAGCTCAGAGACGTGTTGCAAGACAGGGCCCACCTGGCTGATGACACCAACGCCCTGCACTGCCTGGCCGGCCGTCGCGGCCGACAGGTTCCACATGTCTGTCCAGAACTTGTCGTCAGACAGCGTCGACTCAAGCGGATAGATGTCGCGCAGGTCTTCGAGGAATCGCTCGCCGACGTCACCCTCCATCCAGATCGGATCGCCAGGCTTGTGACCCTTCGGCGGCTTCAGGCCTGTGACGCGGTAGAGCACATCGGCAGACACCTGCAGCTGGTCCGTGCCCTGCACGATCTCGACGAAGCCGCCTTCGGGGAGCTCGATGCGTCCAGCTTCCCGGCCCTTCTCGAACTCGTCGAGCGCTTCGGTTGTCTTCTGCCCGTAGTAATGACCGAGTGCGGTGACGTTCTCTTGGATCACCTCCTGCGTCACTTCCTGGCCCAGTTGGAACGCTCCACGGCCGACGAGTTTCGACCATGCGCGTGTCGCTGTGGGCTTGGTAAGTGCGTTGCCGACTAAACGTCGCACCACACCCGATCGTCTCGCTACGTTGCGCCCTGCTGCGACGAACGGCTTGCCTGCGAGTCCGAGGGACCCGACTTCGACCAGCGCGTTGACCATGCCAACAGTGTGAGAGTTGCGCATCGCGACCTGCGGGGCCATGCCCGCACGCCGGTATTCGTGGTAGGCCAGGCCGCCCTCGATCGAGTAGGCGGTGTGCGCGCTGTTCCCGAGCGCGCCCGCGATCAAGAACGGTGCCGCCGGCGGGAAGAGTGCAGACCCAACCGTTGCGCCGACGTTGAGGGCCATCGTGCCTGGCGTCGCTGCCATCTGGCCGACTGTCTGGGCCGTCAGGCCGGCGAACCCGTCGACGTTGCCGAGCTCGGTCAGTCGACGGTCGAGCTCCTGGTAGCGGTTGAACTCGTCGGGCGTCAGCTTCATGCCGCGCTCTTCACGAGCGCGACGGAGTGTCGCCATGTCACCGAGCTCGACCTGCAGGCCGCCGGCTTCCCAACCTGCAGACCAACGCTCGGCCCACGTGAGCTTGTCGAAGTCGTCGATCGCGAGCTCGGCGAAGTCGCGGTCGAGCATCTGCCGGTGCAAGATCGGGTAGTTCTTGGCGAGCTCCAACTCTTCGATGTGCTTGATCCGCACCCGCTCGCGCATCAAGTCGATGTTGCGCTTCACGAGCTCGCGGTCTTCGCCGAGCTCGATGCCAAGCTTGCCGGCTTCGGCAACCAGGTCCGGGTCGGAGCGCACGAACTGGAGGAACTCACGGTCGCGCTGTCGTGCTTCGTCGCTGGCCTCTTGGACCAGGTCGGGCGATAGCTCGATGTCTGACGTGAACTCTGGAACCGGCGCCCGAGTGGGCCCCAAGGATTGCAGGAAGCCCGGATCGTTGAAGTCCGTCTTCGGGACGCTGGAAAAGTCAGTCATCTAGTTCACGCGATAGGAGGCCTCTTCCATCTCTCGCTGGTGCTTCTTCTTGGCCGCGGCCTTCAGGAGCGCGAGATCAAGACGGAGCGTGTTGACGAGCTCCGTGGCCTCTGGTTTGGGGTTGATCGCTACGCCTGCTCCATCGAGCTCGATACCAAGAGTCTTCTGCACCCGTTGGACGATCTGGAACTCGCTGACGTTTTGGGACCCGTCACCGAACAGCGCAACGGCGTCAGGATGCACGACGCCCTGCAGGTATTCCAGCGGCATCGTCGACACCACGTCTTCGGGCAGCTTGGACGAGTAGCCCTTGGCGCCCGTTTCGACGGCCGTCTTGGTGGTCGGCTTGTCGAACTTGAACCAGAGCTCCTCTGCCTTCCGAGCAGTTTCCTTCGGCGACATGCTGCCGTAGAGCTTGGTCGCAACGCCCATGAGCTCGCGCCGCACGTCCTCGCTGATGTCTGCCGCACGGAACTCGCCGAACTTCGTCTTGCCGATGATCTGCGTCGGGTCGAGACCGAGGTTCTTCCAGCGGATGAACTCCCGCGGGATCTTCTGACCATCGACGGTGAAGATCGTGTCGAGCATGATGGCGTCCATCACCTTGATCTGTTCGTCGCGGGTTTGCGCACCAGACTCGTTGACCAACGCGATCAGGCGATCGCGCACCATGACGTTGATGGGTTCCGTGAGCTCGTGCCCGTCGTGCGCGTAGCTGTAGGGCTTGAGTGATGCGGTCGCGAGGCTCTTGAGAGTCTCCCGACCGCTGTCTTCCGGGTCGAGGTTATGGATCTCGCGGTAGGTCGACATCACTTCCTTCGCCTGCGTGTCGGTCATGCCTGCCGTCAACATGCCGAGCGCTTCGGGCGACGACATGCGCGTCTTCAGCGCCTCGATGTTGTTCGACTCCTTGGCGAGCATGATGTTCCGATAGGTGTTGCCTGCACGGGCCTTGCCGGCCGCGCTCGTCATGCGCTTGAAGGCTTCCCTGCCTGACTCTGTCGCGAGCAACGACGTCGCCACCTGCGGGTGCTGCTCGGTGAACTCTGCGGCCGTCGCCTGCGGGTTGTCGGTGAAGAACACCGTGGCCTTGGCCAGGTGCCCTGTCAGCTGCGCTTGCTCTTGGTTGAACCGGTCCTTCGACTCGTTGATGATGTTGCGTCGGGCTTCGTGGTAGGTGGCTGCGTCGTTGTCCTTGAGGAACTGCTTCTCGATGTCTTCGAGTGCGTTGGCTTGAGCCTGGCCGGCTGTTTCTTTGGCGTGCTTGTCGAGAGCAGAGAACGCCCGGTTCAGACCGTTGGTCCGGATGCGTTCGAGCTTGCCGACTTCCTTGGCCGCCTTCTTCTCAGCCTTCAGCCGCTTCTCCAGCTTCGCACGCAGCGACCGCTCGATGTGCGGGCCTTGGACTTCCATCAGGCGGCTGGCTTCGTCCAGATCGCCTTCGTTCATGATCGTCTCGACGTAGGTCCCTGCAGCCTGAGACAGCACGTCGCCGTGGAGCTCGTCGCGCTGCTCTGGGGTCAGGCCGATGACCTTCCCATACTCGTCGATCTCGTCGCGCAAGTCGCGGCGCGCACCCCAGTCACCTGCTGCGATGTCGCTGGCCAGTTGCGAGTAGCGAACCTTGGACTGTGCCGCATTCGCCACCTTCGATTGCTTGGCCCAGTGCAAGCCGGCCGTGGTGCGAGCCCGCTGGAAGTCGACCGCGACGGCGGTCTCGAACTGCGCTCGGGCTTCGTCGTCCTCGAACGCTTCCGACAACTTCTTGAAGACGCCGTCGAACTCTGTCTCGACGTTCTGGTAGGAGTCGCGAGCCGCGGCACCCTGCTTCAGCAGATAGCCCTTCTCTCGGTCTTCCAACACCCGCGAGATCTCCTGGTTTGCGCGGACCTGCGCTTCCTTGACCATCGAAGCGCGAGCGTTCTTTGCGCCCTGCTCGCCGATGGCGCGCAGCCGGTTGGCTTGCGCGCTCATGTTGTTCGCGGTCTGACCCAGCATCTGCAGACCGTCCGTCTGGTCGAACCGTTGTGCGACCGGCGCCTGCAGGGACACCTGGTTGGGGACAGTCTCGGCGACGCCCGGGAGTTGGATCTTCATAGCCTACGTTCCTCCGATCGCAGTCGAGCTCCGCACAAGGGCGTTGCCGGCACCGCCCAGCGCGACGAGCGCGGGGTTGATGGCCCGAGCCTGGTCGCGTGCGTTCTCGGCCGACACCCGGTAGGCCGCCGCTTGGTTGCGAGCGTTGACCGCCTTGCGGCGAGCCATCGCAGCGCCGCGCCTGGTGTTCGTCCTGATCGTCCTGGCGTCCATCTGACGGACGATCTCCATTGAGGCCCGGACTTCGGCCGAGCTCCCTGCTGAGAGCTTCACACCGCGCCTGGCGGCGTTCACCTTGGCGGCCGCCTTCTCCTGGCCGGCGCGCATGCCGCGACGGGAGATCTCAGCGTTGCCCGACTCGATCAGGAGCAACGCCTGGTCCTCGGCGACCCGAGCCATCTGGTCGGCTTGGGTCCCCTGGAACTCCAGGTTGTTGGCTTGACGCTTGAGCGTCTGCTGCTTGGTCTGCGCAGAGAAGAACCCCTGCACGGCCGCGAGACCAGTTGACGCCCACGCGAGCGCCTGGCCCGCGAAGATGTTGCTCTCGGCCGTCGCGAGATCGTCGCCACCGGTCAGGGAGACCTGGGCGCCGAACGGCTCCAGCGCCATGGGATCTTGAAGTCGGATGCCTGCCATTAGTCGCCTAACGATACTCGGGTTGCCACTGCCAAGACAGTCGCGGGGAAGGGTTGGGTCTGGCGCACGAGCAATTGGCCGTCTTCAGTCCACAGGCCGGTGACCAGGGAGCGCTTCTCGCCTGACTCCAACGTCTCGCCGCCAAGGTCAGACACCGGCTGCAGGTTGTCAGCGTCTGGGCCGACGACCAGACCTCTCGACTCGAACACACGAAGGTGCGTGCGGTCGAGGTTCTTCTGTCGACCCATGCCGAGTGCTTCGATCTGCGCAGCCATCGGCAACGTCTGCAGGTCGCACTCGTAAGGCAGACCGGCGTGCACGTTGAGTGACGGTTCCGCCAAGTCGAAGTAGGCACGATCGGTGTCGTGCGCGCTCGCCACGGGCGTCTCCAAGTCGAGGAGCGTTCCGTTCGCGACCACCGACAACTGCGTCCCTGCTTGCCAGGCCGGAACGTAGACGCGAGGGTTCGCGAAGCGCCAGGCCGTGGTGCCGAACACGGCACCTGCCAGGCTCACAGGGAGCGCGTCGATCAGGGTCGCGCTGACAATCGCGTTGCTCGTGTAGCTCGTGATCTTGGTCCGGTAGTCGACGCCGCCGGACGTGACGACCACATACTTGCCGACATCCTGCGGGTCGAAGGCGACCTGGGTGCTCGTGTCGGTCGTGTTGCGGCCGGTCAACGTGACGGTCGCGCCGGCAGTCACCGACGTGAGATCGACGCGGAGTTGCGCGCTGTAGGAGGCAGGGCCTTCCGAGAAGGTCGACGTGTGCGCGTCGAGGCATGCGGCCTCTGATGCGTCAGTGGCTGCGAACTCCTGCATGCGTTCGATCGTCCGCACGGTGTTGCCGTCTGAGTCGACGCGAGCGACGGCCGCGTAGAGCACGTCTTCGTCGCCTTCGGGGGCAGACGCAATCGACTCGATCGTTCCGGCCGTGCTGTGCTGGTGCCAGCCTTCAACCTCTTCCTCAGGCACGAACGTCATGCCGAGCAGTTGCCCGCTCGTCGAGCGCGCCCACACCACAGGGAACGGCGCCTTGACCAACGCAAAGTCCGTCACCTCGTAGTCACTGAACAGGTGCGCGGCGCGAAGGCTGACACTCTTCGACTCGAAGGAGCTCCGACGCACTTCGTAGGCCAGCTTGCGCACGTGCCCACCACGTGCGGCTCCGTAGACGATGAAATTGGAAACCACGACCGGCTGGGCGCTGTTCGCGCCGTCGTAGCCTTCTTGGCGTGCGAACGTGGTGCCTGGTGTCAGACCGCCGTCGTCGGCGGCACGAACACGGAACTCGCCCGAACGGGTTAGCAGCGCCAAGTCCTTCATGCCGATGATGTGTCGCACCGTCTGCGCCTGGCCCGAGTCCAGCACGAACTTCAGACGGTTGTCGGATTGGACGGGCAGCGTGTAGGTGAAGTCGAGCTCGCTGCCAGGCTTCGAACCCCACACCGCTTGCGGTTCCGCGAGAGTGCTCGCGAGGAACAAGCGTTGCTCGTGCCCACCGACCGCGGCCGGGTAGTTGGCACCTGTGATGGTTGTGTCCTGAATCGGCGGCGTGCGGCCGAGATCAGGGGCGATGTTGTCGTCGCTGAAGGTCGTGGTATCTGACTCGCCGATGTAGCCGAACAAGCCGTTCTCTTTCTTGTAGACCCGATACCGCGAAGCGCCGGTGATCGACGCCCACGAGATGTCGTTCGATGCACCGCGCACAGAGAGCACGTTCGTCGTCGACACGGCCGCAGAAGGCAGCGACTCGCGGCCGTCCGCGTCCATCGCCGTCACCTTGTATTCCTGCGACGTCTCTGCGCTTGCGCTGCTGTAGTAGAAGTCACCAGTGTCCAGAGACGTCGACACCGCGGTCGACACCAGCAGGTCGCCGTTCATCGCCCGGAGCTCGATGGTCACGCCCGAGGTCGAGAAGTTGGTGACGTAGAACCCGTCAGTCCACGTGTAGGTCGTCAGGTCGGGGCGCTGCAACACAGGCGCGTTGCCTGTCAGGCTCAGGTTCTCGACGTAGACAATGTCACCTGCAGCAAGCTGGTGGTTAGTGTGGAAGTTGAGACGGGCCCGCGAAGTGCCGGCCGCGAACTTGCCCGTCGAGATCATCGAGATCTTGACGCCGCGCTCGTTCGTGATGCCGGAGATCGTTGGCGCAGTCAACACAGTCCCGAGCGACACGGTCGACGTGCGCCAGGTCGTGGCACCGATCCGCGTGATCTCGGTCAGCGGGTAGCTGCCAGTGTTGTTGGCGAGCGTGATGATGTCGCCGTTTTGGCGCCACACCAAATCAGCCAGGTCTTCCTGGCTGTAGGACGTCGGCAGGACCATCTCCAACGTGCCGTCGTGCGGCTGCAGGTGCCACTTGTCAGCGCCGGCGTCGTGCGGGTCGGTGCCAGTAGGGGTGTGCCCTTCGACGCACCAGTAGACACCCTGGTCGACGCCACCGCCGCCGGCCCAGTAGATCAGATCGCCCTGCGTGTAGTCGCCGCTGCCGGTCGTCCAGTCGGAAGGGAACCCCGAGCTCGCGAACGCACGCAGGTAGCCGCTGCCTCCGCTGATCGCTTGCAGGCTGGCGCCACCCGACGACGTATGCAGCTGGAACCGTCGAGGTGTGAAGAGAGTAGATCCGTGGGCGTAGTAGGTGGTGCTCCCGCTGATGCCTGTCGGCAACGTGCCGCCTGCGTCCACGAGGATCTTGACTTGCGTGTCACCCGGCCATCCGTGACGGCCGAGACCCACCAGCGTGTCGTTGCCGTCGTCGACGCATTGCGACGCGTCGCCGAGATTGAACGGCACCGCCCACTTGACGCTCGCGCCTTGCGTGTAGAGCCGAACGATGCGATTGGAGCCGGAGTCGATCCCGATCTCCATGATGAGGCTCTGCCCCGTCGAGTAGACGAACGGCACCAGGCGCGGCGCGGCCGCGGAGCCGGCCAACGCAACGTGGCGGAAGCCCGGCCGCGTTCGAACAGGGCCCTGGGGCTTCGACACCCAGTTCTTCAGTTGCGCGGCGCCCGTCCGATACTGGACAGCGTCGGGCCGGCCGAAGAGCTCCGGGGAGATCTCCCCGCCGGCAAACGAAAGTTGAGCGGTGCGGGTGTTCATCTAGCGACGGAATGGGCCGGGGTTGCTACGGTGCGCGAGCCACTTCGGGACGTGGTCGCTGACGTTGACGTTGCGCTTGTGATCGGCGTCGTGCTTGGTCGCTGCGCGAGCGATGCGATCCGCCATCTGCATTGCCATGGCGGCTTTCTTCGCACCTTCCTCGCCCTTGACGATTCCGCCGGCCATGTGGAAGACCATGCGCCAGGCGAGCGCCGTGATGAACTTGGTGCTCCACTTCGACGGGTCGGTGACCTTCGCGACGTAGAGCATCAGCGCGTCCTCCAGGTCCGTCAGGATCACTCGGTCGGCGTTGATGTCGAGCTCGACCGAATACTCGTGCTGGCCGGTCGTGCCCATCGTCTTGTAGTTGTAGTCGACGTCAGACCGCACCAGGTCGAGCACGCTCGCGACATCCTCCGGGTAGTCGTAGGCATACTTCCAATCGACACGCGGCGAGGCTGTCCGGACAGTCAACGTGGTGGAGCAGAGAGCGAAGTCCCACGCGTGCGATTCGAGGAGCTCGTCACGGGCAATCGGCAAGAACTGGCGACACAGTTCAGCCTCTCGCGAGGTGTCGGTGTCGATGTTCGTCAACCGGCCAGGCTCACCCAAGTAGGTGAGGGCCATGTTGGCCACCTGCGTCTCGCTGTAGCCGGCACGTTCCATCGCCTTGTAGGCGACGAAGGCCCGCTTGCCGAGAAGGTCCATCTGCGAACCGTGGTAGTGCACCGCGTCCGCGCTGCTGCTGCCCTCGAACACGTCCCGGTCGGCGTGCACCTCCAAGTCGGACACATCGAGGTAGCGACTGAAGGGGTCGGAGTTGGCTTCGTCGACGATGTGACCGTTGACCGTGGCCGCATGCTCCCACTGCGAGATCTCCTTGATCTTCGCGTGGATGAACTTGATGCGGTTCGCGGCGACCGGCGACAAACCGAGGTCGTAGATCGCTTGCCGCACCATGGCCTTCAGCCGCTTCAGGTTCTGCCGGTAGCTGGCAGCGTGATACTCCTGCGTTGCGTCTTCCTCGCCCTGGTTGAAGTGGATGACGACTTCGGCAATGGTCGACTGCTCTTCCGTCAACGCCAGCTTGACACCGCGCAGCACCGCCAAGAGACGGCCGTAGCAGTTGTTCGTTTCGCCGGCCGCCCACGAGATCAGCTGGTTGCCGTCATACCACCCGTGCGTGCTCCCGCCAGTCGTGGTGGGGTGCACTTCCTTGTGCGCGATGGACGTTCCGCCGAACGCACAGTTCACGTAGAGCGTGCGCCGACCGGTGTAGTTGTGGAGGTCGTGCGCCAGCTGCAGGCCTGCGCTCATCCCGCTCGCTTGTTGGCTCGTCTGCTCCGAGTAGAAGGAGCCGACGACCACCCCGTCATACGCCATGTAGTTGCGAGGGGTGCTGAACTGGCTCGGGTAGTTGAAGCCGGGAGGGAACGGGTTGTCGCCGAGATCGTTGTCAACCGCTTCCATGTAATGCGTGCCGCTTCCAGCATCCGCAGTCTGGAGCATGGCGTCGCCACCGTAGGTCTCAGACACGAACGTGGACGTGGACGCACACTTGTTGACGAAGTAGGTCTTGCCTGCGATCAAACCGTTTGGCAGAACGCCCGTCGTGTAAAACACCACCGACGTCCGGTCGGGCGCAGAGAACCCTTGTGGGGTGATCTCGGTGGTCGTGGATCCCGATTGGATAGTGACCGTAGACGGCCCTCCGGATCGTGACCCCCGAGCTCGACCTTCCCACGGACACCAGGGCAACAGCTGGCAGAACTCGTCGTAGGATCGCTCTTCGTCGCCGACAGGAGTCGGCTCGATCACGAACGTGTCGTCTGCGGCCGGCGTTGAAGTCCAACTACCGTCAAAGTGTGTGCTGGTCAGATCATTGGTCGAGTCGTAGCTGATGTGCTTCCCGTGCTTCCACTGACCGACGTTCGCCCCAGACAGACACCGGATGCGGAGACCTGACAAAGAACCCGCGAAAACATCAGCGTTACGGAATGTGATGGCCTCTTGGCGCACCGCCGGTTGCGAGGTGCTTGACTGGATGTCGACACCGCCGCGGTCTTCAGAGACGAACCACGTTGTGTAAGCATCGAGGCGTTCGATCTCGATGACCCCAGAACCAGACGCCGAAATCGCAATCGCTGAACCGCCCTTCGTTGCTGACAGAGTCAGCAACTCCGTTCCGGCGGTGGGTGTGACACTCGTGACGTAGTAGTCACCTGCAGGGAGCTCTGTGATAGGCGTCGCACCCGAGTCGTAGCTGATGCGAATCTTCTCGTCGACGAGGAACTCCTGCGCGATGGGGATAAGCAAGAACGTCGACAGAGGGGTCAACGTGAAGGGTGTGAGCACCGCTTCGGGTTGCCTGGTCGGCCAGTAGTTGACACCGGCCGACAACGCCCCCATGTCGAAGTTCAGGTATGCAATGTTGGCCGACGTCGCGAACGAGATCGCGGCCCCGCCCTTAGTGAGTGCGATCTCGATGTCATCGACACCACCCCCTGCGTCCACCACGGACACAACGTAGTAAGAATCCCCACTGGTCAGTTCGGCTGGGAACGTCGCAGGCACACCTCCGTCGTCGGCAACCAAGTAGTCGTCCACCTCGAACACACCCCCACCAGTGACCAGGATCGTCGTCGGAGCACCCGAGTCGACAACGGCCCCGAAGGGTGTCGAACTGAACAGTCCCGTTCGGGTCAGTGCGAACGGTCGCTCGCGCCGAAGCGGGTGCTTGAACGCTTGCAGCATCAGGTAGCCACCCGATGCTGACTGACGGATCGACGTGTTACCACTCACGGCCGTCGCACCACCGACGAGCCCGCCAAGGCACATGTCGAGCACGAGCGGGTCACTGCTCGTCGAGGGAGCCTGCTGCAACGCGACCTCGAGTTCGAACGACTCGTCGGCATCAGGCGCGGGCATGAACGGAGGGTCAACGACCAGGCGCGCTTCCGATAGTGCCGCGTTGCCGACCAAGCCGACCGCGGTCGGCGCGTATGTGTGGACTGACCCTGTCCGCGATCGCGTGACCTGTTTCGGGCTGTCAGTGTTGTTGACCTTGTGCACCGTCGCGCCGGCCGCATAGGTCATGGTGTCATGCGCCTCGCCTTCAGGCCAGGTCTCCATCGTGAACTCGTCAGGGTTCGGCACCGTCAAGATCTTGAACGGCCCCTCGTTCTCTAGTCCGAGCCCTGGGTTCGACGCGCTGACATACGCACCCCCTTTGAACACGACGATGTCATTGGCGACCAGTCCGTGCGCGGCCGACGTAGTCAGCACGCCTGCGGCTTCAGCTGAGATCGCGGCCGCGGTTCCTGTCGTGCGGCCGGGCTGGATGAACAGGTTGGTAGAGAACTCACGCGCAGTGTTCGGGACGAGCAAATTGCTCGAAGCCAGCACACGGTAGGTCCCCGGAGCGTCCTTCGCGTGCGCGTTGGTCGTGCTGAACGTCGCGCACGGGTTGTAGAACGTGGCGACGCGGACAGCGTCGGTGGCCACGCCGCGCAGGCTCACTGTCTGGAACGAGCCGCTGGTCTCGTCGCCGAGCAGGCTCGTTTGCGGCGCCCCTTTGAACGTCGCCGGCATGGTGAACTTGTCCTGCTCAGGACCCGTCCCGAACTTCTTGGCCTGGTCGCGTTCTGTGTTCGGCGACCGGATAGCCAAGTCTGGGTGGTTGTCTTCCCATCCTTGGATGTCGCCGATCGCGGTTGCGTTGGACTGTCCGAAATCGACTTCGAGTGTGTATTCAACCATTGCGCTCTGAATCAAAAAGACCCCACCGCCGGTGAACGGTGGTGGGGCCGACCTTGCAATCTGCTCTTCGTTTCCTGCCGGGTCTACAGCAGGTCTTCGATGTCGTCGTCGCCCTCACGCGACGGTTCCGCGAATCCCTGCTGTCGCTGCTTGCCCCGAGGCACTCCTGCCGACACCGGCGAGTTGTCCCCTTCTGAGAGCTCCAAAAAGAGCGAGGGGTTCGGCGGGTCGGACATGAGGAACTCATCGCCCGGCTTTCGGATGATGTGATCCACATAGACAGTTCGGAGAGCTCGAACGCGTCGACGGGTGTGTCGGGTAGAAGTCATGTTGTTCTGTTGGTGAGGTTAGGAACTGGTGCTTGCCGGATAGATGTCCGGAACGACACCGCCTGACTGAAGTGACAGACGGGCGGTGATCTTGCCGGCCGTGAAGGTGCCGTTCGAGTTGTAGACAACGCCGAAGTAGCAACCGTGCGGCAACGTGTGGCCGTAGAGAGCGGAGTTGGCGGCCTGGTTGCCTGCGCTCACACCCTTCGTCAGACCACCGATCGGAATAACGATGTCTGCGTTGAGGTTCAGGTCATCCGCTACGAGCATGACGGGAGTGGATCCAACAACACGCTGGGAGGTCCCGAGCAAGTTGGCCACGCCACCAGAGACATCACCGGGGCCCACGATGACGGGAAGGAGCCGGAGATCGGTCCCGCCGTCGAATGCTTCGGTGACGTTGAAGTGCAGGAACAGCGGGTGGCCTTGGGCAAGGTCCCGAATGGTCTGCAGGTTGACTGCGTTCGTCGACGCAGTGTTGGTGTTCGACCCGCTCACGCTGCCGAGGTCTTGCTCGTCGGAGAGCAAGTAGTTGTATTCGAGATATGCCATTTGGTTTCCTGGGTTGAGGTCCGCGGCCGCCGAAGCGGCCACAGTGCCTTACGGCATGGTGAAGCCCGAGCGGTGGAAGTGCTTCAGGTTCTGCACGCCGTTGCCCTTGCCAAAGCCGAGCCACGCCTTCACCTTGCCAGCGGTGAGGTCGTTCGTCGGTGACGAGCCCGAGATCACAGCACGGAGCGACAAGAACTTGCCTTGCGCGCTACCGGCCAGATCGTTGGCCAACGAGTCCAGCTTGATGATGACCGTCCCGACGTCACCCGAAGGGAACGGAGCACCGCCAGTCTCTGCAATCGTTGCGGCACCGAGGTCAGCTTCTGCGATCGCACCGGACGTGCCGATGGTCACCCAGTTGGTGCCTGCGTTGTCGTCGGCCAGGCCAACCTCGAACGTCACGGTTGGCGTGCCGCCACCCACGAACGTCTCGGTGATCGACACCTGCACGTTGAGCTCGCCACCGGCTCCTACGTCATCCCACGACTGCGTGTCGGTGGGGAGCGTGACGACATCGGTCGCGTAGTTCGTCGTGCCGCCGCTGCTCGCGATTGCTCCGATGTCCCACTCGTCCGATGCGAAATCCAAGTTGAAGTCCTTCATGGTCTTCTTCTCCAGTTGAGTTTGGGAAGAGTCGCCAGCGTTAGCTGACGACGGCCTCCGTGTTGAGGATCGCGTCGCAACGACGGATCGGGATGCCCATGAAGGACAGGTAACGACGTGCCGTGCCGAAGCTCGACAGACCCGACTCGATGGTCAAGACACCGCTCTGCTTCTCCATCGCGAGACGCGACAGGAACGAGTGGACCGTGCGGTTCATGTAGAAGCACGGCTTGACCATCCCGAGGTTCGGAATGCGGTAGATCAACTCGGCCATCCGGTGAAGGATACTGGTGCCGTAGCTGGTCAACGTCTGCGTGCCGGTGAAGGCGCCCGCACCCGTGATGTCATCGACTTCGATGTTCGGGATGCGGCCGGCGTATCGCCAGTCCTTCACAACGAGGCCCATCTTCCAGCAGAACCAATCCACCAGAGCTTGCATCTTGCCCGTGTAGGCACCGGCCGCGTTGAACACGTCCACCGACTGCTCGCCGAGGTCGCGCTGCTCCAAGCCTGCCGAGCTCCCCTTCGGGAACACGAAGTGGCAGGTCTCGTCCGACCAACCCATGAGGTAGATCGACGTCTGCGTGTTGGCGGTCGAACCACCGGCGCTCAGGATGTTCTGAGAGTTGCCAGCAGAGAGCGAGGAGAAGCGCGGGGCCAGGCCCATGAACTTCTCGGGGTTGGCGGCCGTGTTCCCGTAGAACATCGTGGTCGCCATCTCTTGGTTCATCGACTCAAGGCGCAAGCGCGCCTCGGACAGACGCAGAGCGCGTTCGTCGTCTTCGAGCTCGGCCAACGCGATGTCGACTTCCGAACGCGACTCCAGCATGCCGATGCCTTCGTCGATCTGCGCGGTCGTGCCGTGGCTCGGGTAGATGCCTTGGTTGACTTGACGCCAGTAGACATCAGGCAAACCGGTAGCAACCGTCACGCGGTGTGACGTCGCGCCGTTGGCTTGCTTGAACACGCCGTCGTCGAGGATCTCGTTCGACTGCGAGAGAATGTTTGCGACGGATGCCATCGAGCCATCCGGATCGCGACGCTTGGCCCAATCGGCCAGAGTCAGGTTGGTAACGGGAAGGGTTGCCATGATGTGTCAGCCTCTACTTCTTCTGCTTGCCATAGAACGAGTCCATGGTCTTGCTGGGGGCGTTGAATACGTCCCCTGTCAGTCCGGGCGCGGTGTCGGCTTCATCGCCTTCATTCACGACCTTGTCCTCGCTCACGCGTTCCCCGAAGAACTTGAACATCTTCAACATCTCGGGGTGGACGTCCATTCGGGACTCCTTGAGCAGAGACTGCAACTTCTCCGATGCACCCATCCGGTATGCCTTGCGCGCTGCGGCCACATTCTGCTTGAGATTGGGGCCGCCGAAATCCGGATCGTTCGCCGCTTCATTCGCCCAGGTCTGTGCCTGTTCGGTGAGCGTCGCCTCGTGCTGCGCCGCGATCTTTGGCGCAACGGTGTCGAGCATCTTCTGGGCCTGTTCCTGCGAGAGGTTCAGTTCCTTTGCGACTTCGCCGTAGGTAGCGAGGATGTCGGCACCCATCGAGTCCACACCTTCGGGCGTGGTAAAGTCCTCATAGGATTCCGGTGCTCCCTCTGGCTCCGTCGATTCTTGCTCGGTCGAAGACTCATCAACTGAGACTTCGTCGGTCTGTTGGTTCTGCTGTTCGGCGTCATCCTCGACGATGCTGACGGAGCTCTGCTCGGTGCTTTGCTCTGTCGTCGGCGTCTCGGTTTCGGCCTGAACCGGCGGCGTCCCTTCTGGAATCTCAGGGGCAACGGTTTCGGTAGTTTCGGTCACGGGTTCTCCCGCAGTAGTGCGGCATAAGTTTCGGGGCAGAGCCGAAAGATCCGGTCGACGAGTTCCGCTTGCACGAAGTCCGACACACCAACCTGACGAGCCATCGTCAGACTGTGCGAGTCGAAGTTCTTGGAGCGGGTGCGGCCGACTTTCAGGAGTCGCGCAACGATGCGGCGACCCCACTCTGAGCGCATGAGCCGGACAAAGTCCTGGTCCTCGACCGATGCCCGTGCGGCCTGCTGCGATTGCGCAGCGGCCTTCTCGGCTCGGTCTTGAGTTGCAGTTTTGATGCCTGGCACGGGGCGGAGGCTAGCACGGCCTCAGACGCCCCTGTGCCCCCTGAGGCTCTACTTCTTGTCCGGGGCGACCCGATCGGACTCGCCAAGGCTGTCGGGCCCGCTACGGGCGCCCTGGACGGCACCAGCCACTGTGCGGGCGATCAACCGCTTCACGCCAACGCCAGGGGCGATCTGAATGCCAGCGTATGTCGCGCCGACCCAGAGGGCCCCGTTGATTAGCCGCTCGTGCCACGGAGTGCTGAGTGCATCCTTCAACGCCTGGCCTTCGGTGCCGGTGAGCACACCAGCCTGGACCATGTGGTCGATGGCTTGCGTCGCGGTCGCCATCTGTTCAGCACTGAGGCCGGCACAGCTAGCGAGGAACAGGCACGACGCGAGAGCGACGAGCCACAGGGAGGTTTGCTTGGTCATTCGTTCTTGACGACTGGGATGTCGAGATCTGGGTTGCGCGCCTTGAGGAGCTCCGTCCACATGTGCATCTCTTCACGAGAG
>CENS01029849.1_pt1 | contig 22148 bp, 35 predicted proteins | sample 530201 | NCBI WGS metagenome assembly CENS01 (sample SAMEA2619747, study PRJEB7988) | marine metagenome | biome: marine biome (ENVO:00000447); feature: surface water layer (ENVO:00002042); material: "saline water (ENVO:00002010), including plankton (ENVO:xxxxxxxx)" | depth 5 m | reverse complement strand
TCCAAGGTGGTGGGTTCAAGATTGAGGGAGTCGGTGCAGAACTGACTGCAATACAACGTCTCCGTGCCGTGATGGAAACAAAAGTGCCTGTCACTGAGTCAAAGCAATCATTGACTGTTGGTCAGTCGATTATGGAAAAGGCAATCGCACGAGTCCGTGAGGCAGAAGGCGAGAAGATGACTGATGCTGAAATGAAAAAACGTGAAGAAATCGTCAAAGAACTTAAAAAGAAAGAAGATGAGTTCAAAGAAAGATACGGTGACAAGTACAAAGAAGTGATGTATGCGACTGCTACAAAGATGGCAATGGGAAAAAATTAATGAGATTGTTCAAGTACCTCTTTGAAGAGTTTAATGGTAAAGACCAAATAATTTATTTTGATATGGATGGGGTACTTGCTGATTTTTTGCGGGGTGTGAAGGAAACCACTGGTAAAGACTTCACCGCACCGCAAGTGGTCGATGGCGCAAAGGCAGAAATAAAAAATGAAATCCATCAAAATAGTCGGTTTTGGTATGATTTGAAAACAATGGATGGAATGGATGCTTTTGAATATTGTCGTAAATATAATCCACAGATTCTATCAGCATATGCCAAATGGGATAAGAACAGCATACCAGGCAAATACGATTGGTGTAAACGCAACCTAAGATTGCCAAGAAGTCGGGTAAACCTTGTGCAACGTGCCGAAAAAGCAGACTACGCAACAAATCGTAAAGGTCGCCCAAACATATTGATTGATGACTATATAAAGAATATTCGTGAGTTTGAAGACCGTGGTGGAATAGGTATCCAACACATAAATAAAGACAGAACTATTGCTGAACTCAAGAAGTTGGGTTTATAACTACATCATGTCGAGTAGTTCTTAGTATAACGAAAAGCGAGGAAAAGCAAAATGCCAAAGTGGAGATTTGACCACGAAAAGAACACATCTGCTACTGGTGCTGCCAATAGCGCAGTGTTCTATAAAACAGGACATACTCCGTTTCCCCAAGAAAGTAATTTCAAGTCGAAGCGGAATGTCATCGCAACAAGCAAGGGTTGGATTCGTCGTGTAACGAAAGTTGACACACACGGAAATACTCGTCAGCAAGAAGAAGTTCTTGTTGCAGCAAACCCAGGTGTATCAGGTAAGGATTATACATCTAATCCTTATCTTGAATTTCCAGACATTCACCAAGTATATCTTAGGTTAGATGCTGATGGGAAGTTGACTGCTAACGCAGTCGCCAATGTCTATGTTGTATTCAACTCACCTGTTGTATTTGCGGGAGGTGCGTCTGGTAACAACTTGACACTAACACTTGCGAACACAGTTGGTGGTAACCATGCAGTATTCACAGCAAACAACAATGGTGCACACGCAAATCGTTTGTTGGTAGGTGCGAACAATACAATTATATTCCGTGGCAAATTACAAGGTGGTGCTGATGGGTCTGGTGCAGATGCTACTTACCAAGTCAACGCACAGTCAATTTCTGTTGCTGGTGGTGGTAACCCATTGTACAACCCAGACGATGGCATTACTTTAGCAGCAAACTTGGTAATCACTGGTGCGGTTGCAAATAGTGTCTGTGATGGTGAAGGTCAAGTTATTACTACATTCAATGTTTCCAAATAAGGTGAAATGAAATGGCAGATAAAAAGGTAACACAACTCACAGAGTTGACCACAACTGCCGATAGTGATTTGCTCTATATTGTTGACGATGCGACAGGAACTCCTGTATCAAAGAAAGTTACAGTAACGAACTTCTTTGGTACAGTTCCTGCCAACACAACAATTACGGGTCGTTTTGTTTCTGCAGCAAATACCAACTTCCGTGGTAATCGCTCAGTATTCAATGCGAATACGGTGTTCAATTCAGCACCGATTGCAAACACGAATCGTGTAATTGTTTCAAACAAAGTGACAGTGACATCAAATAATGCAACAACGCAGTTTGGTTCTAATGACCCTGTGAATCAAGGTTCAATATTTTATGATGAGAATTTCTTGTATGTTGCAGTGTCTAACACAGTCATCAAACGAGTTGCACTGAGTACGTTTGCTTCATGATAACTTTTCGTGAGTTTGTTGAGGCAGACCTCAAGTTCAAGGGTAAGGAGATGAAATCTCACCTTGATAAGATGCTTGCTAAGTATAAAAGAGGTGAGAACATTGGTGCTACGGCACTTGCTCGACTGAAGGCACGGGGATTGATTCCCCGTGCTGATGGTTCAAAAAACAAAGGTGAACTTGGAAAAAAATAATTGTGAGATTTGACACATTAGACGATGGCAATTTTTTATTATTCGCAGCAAAAGCATATGAGAATCCTAGTTGTGTAGATGATGCAGAATTCCAAGAAGACTTAAACAGAATTAAGTACATCAAACGATTGTTACGAAAGTATGAGGTCGGAGGTGAACTAAAAGAACGACTAATACTGAATCACTTGGTCGTTTTATATAATGTATTTGATGGAGATGCGATGACACGAATGTTGTTCTATCGATTATACGAATATTTAGAGTTTATTAAACCATTCATGGATTTGATTGGAAGGTTACCCAACGTAGTGTATGGGGTAGGACCAGAAGGGATTGATATCGATTGCAATGTAGTTGTTTCCGATCCAACAATAGAGGCAATATTGAGTAAAATCTAATGGCAAAGGCAGTCGATTTATTTGTAATCTATCAGTTGCTAAAGCGACTGACTACTCCATTCGATGAAACCGAAGCATATGCATTGGGACTCATTGACGAACGTGGAAAGAAACTCCGTTCGCCAAGCACATCCGAAGAAAAAGATGCATATGATTTGATTGACCGATTTGTTTTCAACATCAAACGACTTATAGAAAAGATTCCGGGTGGTAGAACACGTTTGGGTTCTTATGCTGCCGCATTGTTGCTTATCAAAGAACGTGAAGAAATTGAAAAAATGGTGGATAATCACTATCTTATTGAACAAGCGTGGAAAAAGAATTTACGAGAACTCAAAAAAGATATGCCAATAAAACTAAGTGAAATGATTATGGAGGAACCTCGTATTCCTAAAAAGAAGGGACAACCCACTAAAAGCAACAAGCACTCCGACTTATACACAGACGAAGACCCTGAAGGCACAATTCATGGATTGAAGTTTGCAACTACTAAAGACGCAGAGGAGAGTGTCAAAAAAATTGACAAGTCTGATCGTACTCATGCACACAAGATTCAAGCGGCAGTTGCGATGGAGCAACGTGCTCGTGTTGCGGGTAAAAATAGTGCAGCAGATGTTTATCGCACATATATCAATAAAATGAAAGAAATTACAAAAAAACGAAAAAAACAAAATGAAGATGCACCTTCAACAAATACATCAGGTATAGCGGGTCTTACTCCCTCTGATCTAAAAGTGCCACCATCGGCACACAAAAAATACAAAGAACGCAACAAAGCACAAGCAAACACTATAGGTCGTAAGGTCATGTCACTCAAGACATTTACTGAGGAACGACAAATCACCAGATCAGACTTAGATCAGATTGAAAAGTATGCCGATAAGTTGTTTGCAAAAGTTGGCATAGATGTCAATTTTACTCGTCACTTTTTAGATAGAGTGAATGATGAGAGAAACAAAAAGCAAATTACGACAGCAGAATTAACACGATTATTCAAACAGTCATATGCCAAGCACGGTAAAAAAATTTCGGATATGAATCCTGATGCCGAAGCAGTCATCAAGGATATGAAAACAGATGTCAATATGCCATTTGTTCTAAAGTATGATCCGAAGAATCAAGAGATTGATTTGGTCGCAAAGACAGTAATGCGTAAAAAAGGATTTAAGACTCCTGATCCTGAATTAAGAGTGGACTAGTTATGATATATGTGGTATTATTATTGCTTTCTATATTAGGTGGTGTCGGTTTTGGTGGTTATACATATGTGACTGATTTGCAAGAACGAGTCGAAGTTCTTAAAGAAAATAATGCAAAACTTGAACTTGTATTAGACACAAGTGAGGAAAGCATCAAATATTTGCAAAAAAATATAGCAAAATTTTCGGAAGAAAATAAAAGACTACAAACAGATTTACAAAAAGCAGAACAGTACGGTGATGAGTTACAGTCAAAACTAAGACGACACAACCTTACTGCATTAGCAATAAAGAAACCTGCTTTACTTGAAGGAAAAATGAATGGTGCGACAGCAAACTTATGGAGGGACTTGGAGAAAGATTCTGGCGGTGATGGTGACACCCCTCTTCCTCACTGGTTGCAGTCTTTTTCCTTGGGGGACAAAACCGGAACCAGAGATCAAGGTGGTAACCAAAATCGAGAAGACGACAGTTCCGATAGTCCCCAGACCGAAACCACTGAGTCTAATTGATACTCGTGTTTACGTTGTTAACAAAGAAAACTATGATGAGTTTGTTAAAGAGTTTACCAAAGAAAATGGTAAATTAGTGTATGTTGCGTTGGCAATTAAAGACTATGAAAATCTTGCATTGAATATTGCAGAACTCCGTAGGTATTTGAATCAACAAACCGAAATAATAGTATACTACGAACGTGCAGTGAGTGTCACAGACCTAAATACTACACAAGAACAAGAACCCCAAAAGGCACAGTGATGGCGTTTGAAGAACCAAATAGCATCCACACAGACATTGCGGTCATGAAGAAAGAAGTCGAAGGACTTCAAAAGGTTGTAGAGAAGTTGGATGTGACAATCGACAAATTGTCAGACCTCACCACAAGTTTGGATAAGATGGTGCTGATGCAACAAGCACACATCGAGCAACAGTCCGAAGATGATGAAGAAATTAAATCGAAACTTGCTGTGCTTTCTGAGCGAGTCAAACGTATTGAACAAAGCAAGTGGTTTATTACTGGTATTGCCGCTACGGTTGGGTTTATATTAGCACAAATGGAAATATTCAAACGTTTCTTCTCTTGACACACTCCCCATAAATCTGTATAATGGTCTCCATGTTATGGATTGATCACAAATATATCGGACTCCTGTCCTCAAAACTAAACCGTTTTAGTCGCAAGTCAGACAAACTGTACAATTTTCGTTGCCCTATCTGTGGAGATTCCTCTAAAAATAGACACAAGGCACGGGGGTACTTGTTTGAGGGCGACAATGGTCTATTTTATAAGTGCCACAACTGTGGATTCTCAGGGCATCTCAGTAAACTAATTGAGCAAGTTGACCCAAATCTGTATCAGCAATACAACACCGAAACCTTTGCTGAGAGGCACAGTGGTCGTCGTATAGCAAACACAGATTATACACCGTCCTTTGCCCCTAAGTCAACACACAAAGACGATGGTGACTTATTAAAATATACGATGCGATTGTCTGATCTACCGTCTGCCCATCCTGCTGTATTGTATGTACAGACAAGACGTATCCCTGAAGAAAAGTGGCACGATTTATTTTACGCAGAAGATTACTCGATGTTAGAGAATCTACGTCCTGATGTATACGAAGGGAGACTATTAAATGATAAACGCATTGTTATACCTTTTAGAAATCGTGATGGACAACTCATTGGTATTCAGGGTCGATCCATTAGTGGAAGTAAAACTAGATATGTTACAGTCCGACTCACCAACAATGACCCCTTGATTTATGGTCTTGAGTCCATTGACACAACGGAACCAATCTATGTGGTGGAAGGACCCATAGATAGTATGTTCCTTCCGAATGCTGTTGCTTGCGGTGGTTCGGACTTGGTTAAAGCAATGAAGATGCTACCAAAGGGCATGGTCACATTGGTGTTTGATAATCAACCCAGAAACAAAGACCTCATTGCACTGATAGAAAAAGCATATCGTTGGGGATACTCCGTCTTCATTTGGCCAAGACACGTTGAGGGTAAAGACATCAACGACTTGGTACTGGAAGGATTTACACCTCAACAAATTGTCTCTATGATAAATAAAAACACTCACACCAATCTTGCCCTCAAATTGGCAATCCGTGATTGGAAACGAATCTGAATATATTTTAGGAGACCTACAAAACTATAATAACGTTTGCACTTATTATAGGTTGGGTCTCTTTGTGTTTATAAGGAAGAAGAATGACAGAACACTTAGGCATACGAATTGAACTATCCCGTGACGACATTTTATCAGAACAAGGTTACAAACTTCTCAAAGATTACTACTGTTTACCAGACGAACCATCACCACAACACGCATTTGCTCGTGCTGCTGTTGCCTATGCCTATGGCGACATGGAGTTGGCACAACGCATTTATGATGGTGCGTCAAAGGGTTGGTTTATGTTTTCGTCACCTGTGTTGTCAAATGCACCGATGCTTGGAGAAAAAATCAGAGCACTGCCGATTTCATGCTTCCTTACTTATGTGCCAGATTCGCTAGATGGACTGATTGAGCATTCGGCAGAACTCCGTTGGTTGTCGGTCAAAGGTGGTGGTGTTGGTGGACACTGGTCTGACGTTCGTGCGGTGTCTGAGAAAGCACCAGGACCGATGCCGTTCTTGCACACGGTTGATGCCGATATGGTTGCCTATCGTCAGGGGCGCACTCGTAAAGGTTCTTACGCCGCATACGTTGATATTGATCACCCAGACATTATTGAATTTGTCAATATGCGTGTTCCTACTGGAGATGTCAATCGCAAGTGTTTGAATCTACATCACGCAGTTAATATCACGAACAAATTCATGGTTGCTATACAAGCAGATGCTCACTGGGAACTTATTGATCCTGACTCTGGTGAAGTGCGTGATACACTCCGTGCAAGGTACTTGTGGGAAACACTACTGGAGACACGATACAGAACAGGTGAACCATACCTCAACTTTATTGATACCGCAAACGCATATCTACCAGAAACTATGAAAAAGAAAGGATTGAAGATTCATGGTTCAAACCTGTGTAACGAAATTCATTTACCGACAAGTGATAATCGTTCAGCAGTTTGCTGTCTGTCGTCACTCAATTTGGAGAGATTTGATGAGTGGAAGGATACCACTATTGTTCGTGATCTCATTCGCTTTCTTGATAACGTCTTGCAGTTTTTCATTGACCACGCAGGAGACGAAATCTCAAAGGCACGTTATAGTGCAACTCAAGAAAGAAGTTTAGGTTTGGGTGCGATGGGGTTCCATTCGTATCTACAACAGCACCGTGTCGCATTTGAAAGTGAAAAGGCACGGGAAGTCAATGATATTATTTTCAAACATATTCAGAATGAGGCAATTGCCGAAACATTAGTATTAGGTAAAGAACGTGGTGAAGCACCAGATATGGAAGGGACAGGGCGACGAAACGCACACCTTCTTGCGATTGCACCAAATGCCAATTCGTCGTTGATTGGCAACACTTCACCATCAATTGAACCGTGGAAAGCAAATGCGTTTACATCTCGTACTCGTGCGGGGTCGCATTTGATGAAGAATAAGTATTTACAAGAAGAACTCGCAAAGATTGGTAAAGACACGCAAGAAATTTGGTCGTCTATTATTACCAATGGTGGTTCGGTTCAGCATCTTGATTTTTTAGATGAGCATCTCAAAGCAGTGTTCAAAACTGCAATCGAACTAAACCAAGATTGGATTGTGTATCTTGGTGGTTCAAGGCAACGGTATCTGTGTCAGGGGCAGTCACTCAATGTGTTTTTTCCAGCAGGTGCAAGTCGTCAGTATATTCACACAGTGCATTACAATGCATGGAAGTATGGATGCAAAGGTCTGTATTATTTGAGAACTGAAACATCAAACCGTGCGGAGAATGTCGCACAGAAAATCGAGAGAGACCGACTCGTAGAGTTCGGAGAACAAACACAAACACAAGAGGAATGTGTTGCATGTCAGGGGTAAGAGAAATGGAAGTAGTTCTGTATTCAAAGTCCGATTGTCCTTTTTGCGTTAGAGCAAAAGAGTGGTTTGACACACATGGATTTACATACACTGAAAATAAGTTGGACGATGAAGAGCAGAGACTTGGATTTTATCAGAGACTAAACGGTGTTCAAGAGAATATCTTAAAAGGTTCTGAGAATCGTCCAGTAAATTCAGTGCCACAGATTTTTATCGATGGTAAGCACATCGGTGGATATGATCAGTTGATTCAGAAGGCAGACACTTTGTTGAAAAAGAAGTCTGGCGGTTTGATGGAGTTTTCTACTACATACAAACCATTCTACTATCCGTGGGCAACTGAGATTACAACTCGTCATGAAAAGGCACACTGGATCGAAGATGAGATTGATCTGTCAGAGGATGTCACCGATTGGAAAGGTGGTAAGGTCACTGCTACAGAAAAGGACTATATCACTAACGTATTACGATTGTTCACACAGTCAGACGTTGCAGTAGGACAAAATTACTATGATCAATTTATTCCTAAGTTCAAGAACAATGAAGTCCGTAATATGTTGGGATCATTTGCTGCACGTGAGGGAATACATCAACGTGCTTATGCACTACTCAACGAAACACTTGGATTGCCAGAGTCAGAGTATCACAAGTTTCTTGAATACACAGAGATGGTCGATAAGGTTGAGTTCATGATGGAAGCAGACCCAAGCACACAACGTGGTCTTGGACTCGCACTTGCAAAGTCTGTATTCAACGAAGGTGTTGCATTGTTTGCATCATTCGTCATGCTACTGAACTTCCAACGTTTTGGTAAGATGAAAGGTATGGGTAAGGTTGTTGAGTGGTCGATTCGTGACGAGTCGATGCATGTAGAAGGCAACTCAAAACTATTCCGTTCGTTCTGCAATGAACATCCTCGCATCGTAGACACTGAATTCAAAGCAGAAATTTATGAAATGTCACGTTTAGCGGTCGAATTAGAAGATAAGTTTATTGATTTGGCATACGAGATGGGAGAAATTGAGGGACTATCTAAAGAAGAAGTCAAAAAATATATTCGTTATATTGCAGATAGACGATTACTTCAATTAGGTCTCAAGACAAACTTTAAAGTCAAAGAGAATCCGTTACCTTGGTTGGAGTGGGTGCTTAACGGTGCAGATCACACCAACTTCTTTGAAAATCGTGTTACAGAGTACGAGGTAGCAGGACTCAAAGGATCGTGGGATGAGGCATACGCTGCATGAAAGATACTGATGAATATACAGTATTAGAGGTAACATGCCCAGATTGTGCCTCTGAGTATGAATTAGCATATGATGAGGATGAAACAGAAGAACCCGTTTACTGCCCATTTTGTGGGACCGATCTACCAGATTCCGTGGTAGAAGAAGGAACCACAGAAAACGAGGATGACTTTAGTGACTATATAGAAGACGAAGATGACAATGAAGATGATCAGTGAGTTATACGAATCCTTGGACACTAGACGGTAAGATATTTGAATCAAATAATATAGATGATGCACAGGGGTTTGTGTATCTGATTACAAATTTGACAACCAACCTAAAGTATGTTGGAAAGAAGAATTTCTGGTCAGTACGCAAACTCCCACCCCTCAAGGGCAAGACCCGCAAGCGAACCAAGCGGGTCGAGTCCGATTGGAAAGATTATTATGGTTCCAGTGAAGAAGTCAAAGAGTTAGTTGAATCAACAGGTAAACACAATTTCAAACGTGAGATATTGAAACTGTGTCAGTCCAAAGGTGAACTCAGTTATTATGAATTAAAATATCAAGTGGAAAATGATGTTCTATTGAAACCCGATGAATATTACAACGCATTCGTCGGTGCAAAAATTCATAGGAAACACCTTGTAAAAAGTTGACATTGATCAGAAGTTTATGTATAATAGTATAAATTACAAATGAAATATTAGGAGAAAAACAGTTCAATGTCAACTATCAGAATGTTTATTGGCACAAGTGCTAATGGTGAGGACAAAGAAATTGAGATGGCGTATGAGTATACGCTATGCAAGAATTCTTCAAGTAACCTTGAAATTACATGGATGCGACAGACACCTGATCTGACGAGCATTTGGGGTGGATGGAAGACTCACACTTGGTCAACTCCGTTTTCAGGATATCGATGGGCAATCCCAGAAGCATGTGGGTTTGAGGGCAAGGCAATCTATACTGATTGTGATATGTTAAACTTCAAAGATATCACTGAACTTTACAACATTAATCTCAATGGCAAACCATTTGCGGCACGAGTCGGCAATCGGTTTGGAGGGCACGAGTTCTGTGTGATGGTGATTGACTGTGCGGTGGCACAACAGTATCTCATTCCTGTACAACGCATGAAGAAAATACCAGAAACACATCAACGTTACATTAGGCAGTTCAGTGGCAACCACGACTTGGTAGAACCATTACATCCAAAGTGGAACTCACTGGACGGTGACAATACTCCGATGGATGAACTGTGGCATCTACACTACACGAAGATGGAATCGCAACCGTGGCAACCCGCTTGGTTTACTGGCAAACCAGAAGCACACAAGAGACCTGAACTAGTTCAGTTGTATCACGATACAGTTCAAGAAGCATATGATGCAAAATGTAAACCTCTAGAACCCGATGTGGATTACCTCGCATATGGGCAATACGACATTATTGGTAAATAATATGTTTGGTGGAACGATTCCTCAAGGGAAAACATTATTAGTTGCATGTGATGCGAAATACTATGTTGAGCATTTCGTACCACTGGCATACTCTGCGGTCGGGGCGGGTGAGCAGATACACGCACACGTTGTCAACCCAGACAGAGGGTGTCATGGAATATCTATGGTTCTTGAAGAAGACATTGGAGTCACCTATTCGTTTGAACGTACAGACTTGAGTGGTATTGACTCAAGAACTTACTATGCCTGTGCACGGTTTATGATTCTGCCAGAACTGATGGCACACGGGTTGAGCGAAGCATTGGTATTGGACGCTGACTGTTTAGTGATGAATGAAATTGATTGGTCGCAGTTTAGAGATGCTGATGTTGGATTGTTTTTCCGTGAACCACTAGCAAACACGGGTGAATGGGAAACGCAAGGTTCTAAGATTGCGGCAGGTGCGGTGTATGTCAACAAGGGTGCACGAGAGTTCACGCAAGATGTTCGGCAAAATATTGCGAAAGGTCCGTTTCAATGGTTCATAGATCAACGAGCACTTAACGAGGCACACGACAAACACAAAGACAAACTGGAATTTTATGGTATTCCCTCAAACTTTATGGATTGGGAGTTTGTTGAAGGTTCAACAATTTGGACGGGTAAGGGAGATAGAAAACACAAGAATGTGACTTATGTGCAAGCAAAAGAAGCATGGGGTTCATATTTTCATGGAGCAAGAGATAGGATATGGCAGACAAAATACTAATCCTCAAACCACGACTAGATGTGACATTCAAGGAGGGTCCTGTCCCTGAAGGGCGAGGATACATCCAACCGATTCGTACACATTGGCACAACTTTGTTGAGCATCTATCAAAGGTGCATCCAAAAGCACTGATTATAGAAAGACCACTGTGGCAGTTCTCACCTGAAATGGTACAGTATATGGATGCTGACATCGTGTATGTACCACACAAGCAACAGAACAACTTCTTTGTAGAGGGAGACACAAAGGTTCGGTATTACATGCAGACAGTGTTTCCGTGGTTGTTCAGTATTGACCCCGTGGGTTGGGAAGGTGGTTCGTCTGTATGGAATCACTTTCCGTTAGGTGAAGTAAATGCACCACACTTTGATGACCTCACGGAACATATCAAAGGTGGTGGTACAAAGTTTGAAAATCTACAACCAGAGAAAGGTCAAAAGTTATTTGACCCAGGATTTATTCTATTTGTGTGTCAGATTCCGCACGATGAAACAATCATCTATCATTCTGATGTGGAAGTAATTGACGGTCTCAAGCAGTCGATTGAATACGCAAAGGAACAAGGTAAGCAGATTGTTGTCAAAGGACATCCTGTCAATCCGAGTTCAATGTCTGAACTCAAGAAAGAGACACTGAAGCACGAACACGCAACGTGGATTGAGAATGTACACCTACACGATTTGATGGAAGATTGTTCGGAAGTGCATGTCATCAATTCAGGTACAGGGTACGAGGCAATTCTATTTGAGAAACCTATTCGTACATACGGTCGTTGCCTCTATGAAAATATTGTCAATAAAGAAGTTGACACCGAACTCTATCGTAAGTTTATCAATGGATTCGTGGAATGGTGTTATGATACAAAAACAGGTCGGGGGTTTGACAAACTAAAATGAAAACACAACTGAAAGTGACAGGTGACGATACATTCAAAATCGGTACAGACGATGGATTGAATGATAATGGCACAGCACCCAACAGTAAGGGTGGTACAGAGAACATGTATCATGGATTGATGGATCGACTTGACCCCGAATTGCGGGATAAGTTTCACATCATCTGTTCACGAGTGCGTAAGATTGACCCAAATAAGAAAAACATTCTGTGGTTACACGACACTTGGGATGACCCCGAAAGTCAACACCTCAAAGACCCTAAAAGTTTGGAACGGTTTGACCAATTGGTGTTTGTATCGCATCACCAACAGCAAACGTATAACATGGGATTAGGTGTGCCATATCAGAAGGGTGTTGTCATCACTAATGCAGTGACACCGATTGAAGAGCACGAGAAAGAATTTGATGGTCCGATCAGACTCATCTATCACACCACACCACATCGAGGTTTAGAGATTCTAGTTCCTGTGATTGAGCAGATGATTGAACAGACAGACGTTGATATTCATCTAGATGTATTTTCATCATTCTCCATTTATGGGTGGAACCAAAGAGACAAACCATATGAGGCACTGTTTGAAAAAATTAAAGCGCATCCGAACATGACCTATCACGGGTTTCAACCAAACGAGGTGGTTCGGGAGGCACTCACGAGGGCACACATTTTTGCATATCCTAGCATTTGGCCAGAGACATCATGTATTGCCGCTTTAGAAGCAATGAGTGCGGGGTGTGCGGTAGTGTGCCCGAACATGGGTGCATTACCAGAGACGGTCAATAAGTTTGGTTTAATATATCCGTGGACAGAACAGAATCGGATTCATGCGAACGTGTTTGCAAACACATTGTACGGCACAATCAAAGAAATTCAAAACATGCAAGAACGCATGAGGATTCAGAAGATATTTGTAGACAACTTCTACAATTGGGAGTTGACACTCGCCCAATGGGAAGGACTGCTGAAGGGAGTCCTCGATGGCAAAATATGAACTATTTGAGTCTTTATGGTTGGTCAGTGGCAGAGAGGCATCTGAAGAGGAACAAGAGAAACTTGACATGATGGTTAATATGGGTTATAATGTAAACTCAGATTTAGATCATGACTTGTTTGAAATGGAGATGCGTAATGACAAAGAAACGCAAACTGACTGAAGAGCAACGTGACGAGTTGCGTGAACGTCTTGCAAAAGCAAGAGCAGCAAAAGGTGAACCTGAATACAAGACTATTCACTCAACTGTGTTACAACTCGATGAGGATCATCCACTGTCAATGCAGAACTGCAAACAGTACATCAAGACGCAGAAGTCACTGATGACCAAATACAAATCAGAGATGCGTAATGATATCAAGGGTGCGAAGGCAAAATATCATCAGTGTGAGGGATATATTCGTAACATTCAGTCCTACCTCAAGACAGGAACATGGGTTGATATGTTTTACGGTGAGTTCCAAGAACATCAAATGGGATGGAAGACTGTCAGAGTAGCAGGGTAGTTATGATATTAGTTGATTTAAGTCAGGTGATTATTTCATCCCTGATGCAACAAGTGGGTTCCAAGAAGTACGGTATGGACGTTACTGAAGATTTGATGCGTCATATCGTACTCAACACGATACGTTCTTATCGGAATCGTTTCAATGGCAAGTATGGCGAGGTAGTGATTTGCTGTGACGCATCACACTACTGGCGTAAGGATGTGTTTCCATACTACAAAGCATCTCGCAAGAAGTTGCGTGAGCAGAGTGGTATTGATTGGACAATTATATTTGACACACTTCATGCAGTTCGTGATGAACTGGAAGAGAACTTCCCATACAAAGTGATTCGTGTTGATGGTGCAGAAGCAGATGACATCATCGCATCGTTGTGTCATGTAAACGGTACGTTTCTAGCACGAGACGGTGACGAAAAGATTTTGATTTTATCGTCGGACAAAGACTTTATGCAGTTGCAGAAGTATGTCAATGTCGATCAGTGGTCACCATCACAAGATAAGTTTCTCCGCACAGACAACCCCGAAAAGTTCAAACGTGAGCATATTCTAATGGGCGATAGGAGTGATGGCATTCCGAACTTTATGTCGGACGATGACTGCTTTGTTTCAGATAAGAGACAGAAACCAATACGAGCAACAAAGATTGAAGAGTGGCAAGCACTTGATCCCGAATCATTTTGTGATGAAAAGATGTTAAGAGGATATCGACGCAATGAGCAATTGGTTGACTTGGATATGGTTCCGAATCAAATATCGGAGCAAGTGCTAAATCAATATAAAACAAAAGGAAATGGTCGTGAAAAACTCATGAACTATTTTATTAAACATCGACTACAAAATCTTATGGAACACATCGGAGAATTTTGATGGCAAATATAATAGGTCTTGCTGAAATTTTAGATAAGGCAGGGAAAAAGAGAACCAAACCAGAAAAGGTACAAGTTCTAAAAGATAATTCAAGTCCTGCACTCAAAGACTTGCTGACATTTATATGTGATCCTCGCATCACTTGGTTGATTCCTAGCACACGCCCACCATTTAAAAAGATGGAAAAGAGTTCTGAATTACAGCATGTGTTGATACAAGACATCAACAAAAAGAAGATGTTGTACTTCTGTGCAGGTAACAATGTGCCGTTTAACGAGGGAATTAAGCAAGTCAAGAGAGAGCAACTGTTTTTGCAGATGTTAGAGTCAGTTGACCCAGATGATTCAGAGTTGCTGTTACTAGCAGTCAACAAGCAATTACCAAAAGGCATCTCAATGCCTGTCATTAAAGAGTATATTCCACAAAGAGCAAACGATTGGTGAAAGCATACATTATTGGCAACGGTACATCACGCAAAGGTTTCGATCTTGAGTCATTGCGGAATAAAGGAACCATATTCGGATGCAATGCGTTATACAGAGATTTCACGCCCGATTACTTGGTTGCTATAGATGATAAGATTATCGGAGAAATCAACTACGCAATAGACAAAGGGGAATGTAAAGTCCCAAGATTGAGGTTCATCGTGCCAGGGTGGAATGAATGTTTTGAGGAAACAACAGGTCGTCGATCTAATGCGGGCATGAATGCTATGAAGGAAGCAATCAAAATGGGACACAAGGAATTGTACTGTCTTGGTTTTGATTTTCTAATAGATAATGATGTGAGTGTGGCAAATGTATATGATGGGACTGATTGTTACGGACCCGAAACCCGTGCTAATCGTGCAGATAATATGAATAGAGTTGCCTATATGGAGTACATTGCACTAAATAATCGTGAAGTGACGTTTACTTTTTTATTTCCTCGCACAGATGATCCTTTGCAATTATTGACTTTATCGTGCGACAATGTACAAGGTATGTTTTATGATGCATTTGAGGAGAGAATTATAAATGGTAGTCCCACCTGAGTTTTTATTCTTTGGAGCAATAGCACTGTGCACTTACTTTTCCTTTCGATCTGGTCAAAATACTGGCAGAGAACAAGCAGTTGATTCAGTATTTACGATCATTGAATCTATGAATGATTATGTAAGAGTTGAACGCACAAACAATGGGGATATTAAACTAGTTAAATTGAGCGAAGACGCAAGTGTTTAGGGCAACCGCCCATTCTCAAAAAACAACAGAGGAGTTCTTATGTCCGAACGGGATTTCTATAATCTCAGAGAAATGATTCGCAAGTTGAGTCGTAAGGTCGAAAAACTAGAGAAACAACTTGAGGGAAAGGCATAGGAGGGATGGGGTCGAAAGACCCCATTTTTTTTCAAATATTTTTCAAAAAAGTGTTGACATGGGTTTCTGATTATGAGATACTACACCTGTAGTTGAGAGAGGAGTTACATTATGTACGTTGAAACTTGGGTTGATTCTTGCGACATTACTAAGGTCAAGTACCCTTCTGTTGTGAAGGGTGCTGCCGCTGTAGCACAAGGTGCTACTGGTCGCTATTGTGAGGTAATCTGGATTGGACCAGAATACATCGCAGAGCGTGGACTTACAGTCCACACTCGTGAGGAGGCATATGCCATTGTCAAGAAGGAGGGTGGTTATGCCGACTTCTAATTTGCTTGCCGTGTTGAAAGACACGGTTGAGTTCTTGCAAGCATCTGAGGTCGCACAGACCTCAGTTGGTATCCAAGCGTATATCCAAGGCAATTTACTTCAAAAGCAGATTGATGCCTTGGGGGAGGACGCATACATAGATGAATTGTCTTGGGTTGAATGGGAGCGAAGTAATGCCTAAGTATGTAATGGTTGATACCGTATCTCAGTACAGAATGCGGTATGTCGTAGAAGTACCAGATGATGTTGAAAAACCAATTTGGGTATGCTCCAAAGGAATGCCTTGTGCGGGCAAGTATCCGTGTACACCCGAAGCATACGCATCTGATACTGTCGTATGTGAAGAAACTCGTGAGTTTTCACAAGAGCATCTTGGAGAGACAATCGTCTCAACCCGTGAAGTATCCCTAGAAGAAGCAATCGCACAGTATCGTAAAGACGAACCTACTCTTGGCGAAGCATGGGATGATGAGACAATCATCAAGAATAACATCACTGAGATTGGGTTTGGGTACAATCGCAAAGAATACGAAGAACAAGAAGAAGATCAATGGAAGAACCAAGAATGGTATAAAGAGAACAACGAACGTATAGACATCATCGGGCAAAATGGCAATGATGGACTGCATTATGACTCAGACGGTGGGTTGGATAGTTTTAAATGAGTTATATAAAAAACAAACTTGCTCAACTTTGGTTGAAATTGTTGAAAGCATCCGTCAAGGGTAAGACCAAGAAAGCATCAAAGTTAGAGAAGAAAATTATTGAATTAGAATTGGAAATAAGGAAATCACAATGATGGGTTGGATAAACTTAGGTAAGTTTGCCTATGGTCTATTAGACAGCACAAAGAATGCCTTGAAGCATTCGCCTGTAGAGTATCGTTTCTTGCTAACGAGTTTATTGGCAAGTATGTGGTGTATTGCATTTGGCATTTACACCGCAGAACTACTCTTTATTGGTTACAGTATTATTGGGCATCAGATTTTGATTGCATGTGTGTTTATCACATGGGGAGTGTTTCATAATGTAAAAAAGCCAACACCCCCATCGCCACCGAACAAGGTGCGTTGGGATTTAAGTCGAGAAGGGTAAGTCACTGGGATCTAGATTATTGATATGATAAACATTCCTAAAGTTCCTGCACCGATTGCTCAGTTTTTGTTGCGGATACCAATCAGTATATTGTTTCTGCAACAAGGCATCAGCAAACTACCTGTGACTGAAGCAACCGCAGAAGCATTCGGACTACCATATATTGTGTGGTGGTTTGTAACATATGGAGAGATCGGAGCAGGTATTGGACTGATTGTGGGTGGCATACTTGGATTCAAAGACTACCTTGGTCTTGGTGATTTGTTGACACGATTTTCTGGTATTACAATGACCTGTATTGTGACAGGTGTTATTTGGATTAGCGCACCCGCAAATTTAATGACTGTACTGTTATATGATTATCTGCATGTAAGTTTATATTTTGTTGGGTTGTATTTTGCATTGCGTGGAAACGCAAAGTGGAGGTCTTGATGAAGATCAATGAATGGTGGTTTAGTATTGCGTTGTGGATGCCTGTGCTTGCTATAGGCAGTCTATTTCTCGTTACAAGTATTGGGGGATACTAATGAAAGAAGTAGTGATAGGTTTTATTTTAATGTTTGGTGCTACAGGTGCTTCAATAGCATACTTGGGCGCAGGAGAAAATCGCAGTTTGGGATTCTCAAACATCTGCGGAGATAGAGGCACATTTTGTTTCCGCAAGGTAGTTGAGAAGAAAGAAGTTGCACCAGAAGTTGCTGTGGGTGCTAAACACTATACACAGTGTGCCGCTTGTCATGGTGTTGATGGTAGTGGTGGTATGGGTCCTCAGTTATCAGGTCAAACATCAGATATGATTGTTGATAAGTTGACAAAGTATAAAAATGGTGATACCATTGGATCAATGAGTAATATCATGTGGGGACAGGCATCTTGGATGACCGAAAAAGATATGCGTGATATTGGCAACTATGTAGAGACCCTGTGATGGAAACTGAAGGTCTATTCATTTTTGGTATGTTTACTGTATTACTTCTCGCATTGATGATTGCAGATACTGGTGTGCAGAAGTAAGATAACTCCCTGTAGTTCAATTGGATAGAACAACCGCCTTCTAAGCGGTAGGTTTCAGGTTCAAGTCCTGACAGGGGGACCATTTAGAGGCAACAATGAAACAAGATATTGCTACTATCAAAGAGCGTGATAACGGAGAACTCTATCTTGAGTTTCCTGACGAACTGACGAAAGAAATGGGGTGGCACGAGGGTGATACCTTAGAGTGGAAAGATAATGGCGATGGTTCTTGGACAATACAAAAGGTGAGTAAACTTGCGCAGGATTAATACGCATGATTGATTATAAATTCCGTGAAGATGAGTTGTTGCGTGACATAATGGAGTATGTTGACGCAACCTACGGTCAGCACTACGCAAAGAACCGTATACAAGCAACCGAAGTGATTATTGATGCAGGGCATGGCGAAGGTTTCACCATTGGCAACATCATCAAATACGCACAGCGATATGGCAAGAAGGATGGATACAACCGAAAGGACTTGATGAAAGTCGTTCACTATGCTATAATTGCACTATATTTACATGATGAGGAACACTGTAATGACGTTCAGAGTGACAGTAACAGCAAAGACCAGAACAGGCGAGACCGTGTGCGAGAGTTACACGGACTTGACAATAGATTCATGCATCCGACGAATGAAAAGGAAGTACAAAGGATGCTCTATCCTGACCACGACTAGTAGAGAATTGACACGAAAAGACAAAAACATTCCCGATCCCCCAGAGGGGTGGAGATATGCGATGTTTGCGTGTAAGACCAAAAAGAATCGGTGGGGACGAGAGGTCGCAGTACCCGAAGAATTGAACTACGAACCACTCAATGGTGATGCACGAGATGCGGAAAAGGTTTCAATACAAAAATCATAAATATGGACATGAAAACATATCAAGACATCAAAGAACTCATTATTGAACAAAAGGTTACGAAGAAAAACATTCGTGACCGTTTGGTTGATGCATCTCCAGACTTAAAATCAATGTCAGATGTTGGTCGTGTTGAGTCTACATCTAATTCTATGGATATTAAAGCATTTGAACGACTGATTCAAAGTGTATTCAAACCAGAAGAGACAGAAATTATAGCACCACAACTAGTAGGTAATTTAGGTAAAAAGAATAACAGTAGTAAATATGAAGCAGTTGTTTTCAAGAACCCAGAAAATAATATGGTGTATATTGTTAATCTAAAAACAGCAAAAGAGGCATTATCACCTAGAGGTGAAGATTGGGAAAGTATTATCACAGACAAATACAACCAAATAAACAAACTGACACCAGACAACTCAGCGACAAATCATGCAGAGCAATTTTATCCTACTTATGAAGGTATTGGTTTAGAGATTGCAAAAACACTGACCGATACAATCGGCAAGTCTGCAATGGTTCAGTATGGTGCAGATTCATCAGGTTTAAGTTCATTTTGGACTTCATATGGTGGCAGTAACAAGACACCAAAAACTGACATGTATACTAAGACACACAACATCTCACTGAAGAAAAAAGGTGGAAGTCAGTTGATGTCTGCAGCAAAGGGTGAGGCAATTGCAACTTTTTATGCCGCATTGGAATATATGGGGTCTGATAGAAGTAATAAAAAAGAAATTGATTCAATTATGGGTCAAATCGAAGAAGGATTTGACAAGGTAGCAACCACGATGTCCAAAGAGGCATTAGACAAGTTATCAAAAGATAAAGAATCACAAAGAAACATTTCACCAGAAGACAAAGCTGCACTTGAAAAGTATTTGTCTGTTGAAAATTTTCATAAAGAATTGAATAAAGAAATTAAAGATCATTTGAATTTTGAGAGTAACGCACGGTTCATGGAATATTTTACATTTGAGGCAATGAGTGGACGCAAGAAGTTTGCATCAACACAACCTGTCGCATCAACTTGCATTGAGTTCGATGTAGATAAGGGTAATATTAGTAAGTATATTCCATTGACAAAAGACGGTAAAAACACGGGTCTTACAGATACACCGACTGTTTCAACTCAAGTCAAGTCAATTGCCAAACAAGTCAAACTTTATGTTGCATGGAAATCATCGAAAGGCAATCCATACTCATCTTTCCGTGCGGGAGTTGAAGGTAAAGTGCAGTTAGCAGAATCAGCAGAACCATCTTATACCTTTGCTGATGTTGTTCGGGACACAATTCGCAATGATAAGTTTGTTAAGCAGTATGTGGGTAATTTATTAGAAGAAACCATTCAGTTAGACGAATTTGAAATTTTACGCAGAGCTGCACAAAAGATAAAAAAAGTAGCAGGACAAGCAGTTAGTTTTATCAAACGTATCTTTGGTAAGATATTCAATAAAGCAAAAACAGTCATCAAGCAAATTGCAAAACTTGGTAAGAAAGCATTCTCCACACTTCTCAAATTTTTTGGTGTTGAGGTGAGCACTGCACGAACAACTATTCCAAAAGATATTGAACAATTCGTTATTCTTTGATATAATAATAGACTATGGCACAGATATATTCTCAAAAGACACCATTACGGTATCCTGGTGGTAAATCACGGGCAATGAAGGTCTTAGGTGATCACTTTCCTAGTGATATGCCTGTCTATCACGAACCATTCCTTGGTGGTGGTTCTGTTGCGATATGGGTGACGCAAGCATATCCTAATACTGATGTGTGGGTCAATGATCTCTATGGTAGTTTGTATACGTTTTGGACTCAACTTAGAGACAACTGCTCTGAACTCCAAAAAGCAGTCCGTGAAATAAAAGACACGGTGAAAGACGATAAGGGCATTGGAAAATCAGAGTTCAATCGCATGAAGGATCAGATCATCGAGACCGATGATCCACTGGTGATTGCATCGTACTTCTACGCACTCAATAAGATGTCATTTAGTGGACTAACAGAATCACGCAGTTCGTATTCCAACCCATCACAGATATCTAACTTTACATACTTGGGTATTAATAAGATGCAAGGATACTCACATCTGATTCAACGTTGGAGGATCACCAACCTTGACTATCGTGAGTTACTAAAACGAGACGATGCTCTCGTGTTTCTTGATCCACCTTATGAGATCAAATCTAATCTGTATGGTCGAGACGGTGAGACGCACGAATCATTTAATCATGATGACTTTGCGGATGCGTGTAATAACGCATCATGTAAGCAGTTTATTACATATAATGCAGATCAAAAAGTGCAAGACCGATTTCCTGATTGGAAACAAATCGTGTGGGACTTGAAGTATTCTATGTGCACTAATTCTAAAAACTATGTCGAGCAAGAGAAAGATCGTAAGGAACTGATTCTACTCAACTATGAAGAAGACAACACCCTTGTACAATTCTTCTGATTTTGACTTGACAAACTTGGATGAATAGTGTTATAGTTACACTATCAAATTGAAATAAGAGAACTATATTATGTTTTTAAAAACAAACTGTTTCACAAACTACAACAACTCAGGCAAACTGAGTATCAGCGACTTAAATCCAAAGATTATGGATGGGCATCCAAATCTCATCTTTGCAGAAATCAAAATTCTTGATCCTAATTTTAAATTGATCAACGATGGCAACTTTGGTATCCGCGAAGAAATGGATCAAGGTACAATTTCTGATCTACGGACCGCATTTATGATTGATGGGTGGGATGTAGACGAAAAGTTAATCTGTGTTTCTACATGTGGACGAATCCTCGATGGACGACATCGGTACGAAGCACTGAAACCATTATTTCCTGATGGAATTCCTGTCGCAGTGTATGAGATTGATAGTTATGATCCTGATGATACGCGGGATACCGCACACTATTTAAATGGTAAAAACAAACCAACTGT
>CENS01027262.1_pt1 | contig 22169 bp, 34 predicted proteins | sample 530201 | NCBI WGS metagenome assembly CENS01 (sample SAMEA2619747, study PRJEB7988) | marine metagenome | biome: marine biome (ENVO:00000447); feature: surface water layer (ENVO:00002042); material: "saline water (ENVO:00002010), including plankton (ENVO:xxxxxxxx)" | depth 5 m | reverse complement strand
CAGGATATAGATCTGCAGAACTTTGCATTGCAATTGGAAGCACCATTCATTCACAACATGCCAAAGGTGAAGCCGCAGATTTACAAGTCATCGGTGTTGATAACAAAGCACTAGCAAAATATATCAAAGAAAATTTAGATTACGATCAGCTTATTTTAGAGTTCTACAAAGAAGAAGAAGGACCTCACAGTGGTTGGGTTCATGTATCTTATGTGGGTAAAGGTAACAGAAAACAATCTTTGACAGCAACAAGATCTGATGTTACTAAGAAAACTGTATATTCACCATGGTAATTGGAAGATCACAAATGACAAAGCAAGTTGAGGGACAACTCCGTGGCGCGAAAAAAGAAAAGAAAAACAAAGCAAAAAAGAAACCCAATCGCAAAAATTCTAAGAGATTTACTGTTTAGATCTAAAGTGGTACAATCTAAGAAGTTGTACAACAGAAAGAGGCTTAAACAGCATGACAAAACTATGTGCTAGAGGCAAGGCGGCCGCTAAAAGAAAATTTAAAGTTTACCCTTCAGCGTATGCTAACGCATATGCCTCTAAAATATGTGCAGGTAAAATCAAAGACCCATCTGGTAAAAAAAGAAAAGATTGGGGTCCTAAAAAAGCTTATCAAGGCAAATTTATTGATTTAAAAGTTGAAGGTAAAACTTATAGTAATCCTTCATATAAAAAATATTATAAAGATCTAATTTAATGTCAAAAAAAGGTGGACTGAAAAAATGGTTTTCGGAAAAGTGGGTAGATATATCTGCTCCAAAAAAAGGCGGAGGTTATAAAGAATGTGGAAGAAAATCTGCATCAAAATCAAAGCGTGGTTATCCAAAATGTGTACCCGCAGCCAAAGCAGCAAGAATGACCAAAGGAGAGAAACGATCCGCTATCGCAAGGAAACGATCAGCCCCAAATACTGGCCCTAATCCTACAAACGTTAAGACATTTACCAAAAAATATTATGGTGGTATGATAGATCTATAATTAATTAATTATAGGAGATATCATGTCAAAAAATTTAAAACCCGTTCCAGCGGAAAAGAAAAAATCGTTGGGCAAATTACCTGAAAACGTAAGAAATAAAATGGGATTCGCTAAAAAAGGCAAAATGATGAAAGCATCAAAAGGCGCTATGATGGGCGGAGCTAAAAAAAATTACAAAATGTCTGGAAAGGCATAATTACTCATGGCTTCTTCAGGAACAACATCTTTTAATTTATCTATTGATGAGGTTATTGAGGAAGCCTATGAGCGTTGTGGGTTAAGAACCAATTCAGGTCATGATATTAAATCAGCACGAAGAAGTTTAAATCTATTATTTTCTGAATGGGGTAATAGAGGTATTAATCTTTGGAAAGTAAAGTCTCAAACAGAAACTTTAGTTAATGGAACAGTAACTTATAATACTCCTGATGATTGTAACGATGTTTTAGAAGCCGTTGTAACAACAACAGCAGGTACACAACAAACTTTAACTAAAGTATCTAGATCAGAATATATTGCAATACCAAATAAAACACAGACAGGCACTCCATCACAATATTATGTGGATAGACAAATTAATCCAACAATTAGTTTATACCTTGCACCAGACACAAGTGCAGTGACAAATATATTTTATTATTATTTGGCAAGAATTGAAGATGCAGGAGCTTACACAAATACAACTGATATGCCATTTAGATTTTTTCCTTGTATGGTTTCAGGTTTAGCTTTCTACTTATCTCAAAAGGTAGCTCCAGATCGTATACAAGCATTAAAATTATTTTACGAAGATGAACTAAAAAGAGCATTAGATGAGGATGGTCAAAGAGCATCCGTTTACATTAGTCCAAACGTTTATTACCCACAAGGATCGTAATGTCTTACGCAAAAGGTAAATATTCAAAATCTATTTCTGACAGATCAGGAATGGAGTTTCCTTATGTTGAAATGGTCAAAGAATGGAATGGATCATTAGTTCATATATCTGAATTTGAAGCTAAACATCCACAATTAGATCCACCTCACAAAAAGGCAGATCCTCAAGCACTTAGAAATGCTAGAAATATACATAAGTCAGGTATTTTAGTTTCATTAGATCCACAATATTGGGATGGTCAATTTACGTCAAATGGAATGCAACCTTCAACTTCGCCTTTAGAGCAAAATAACAAGAGACAGGTTGGAGCAAGAGTAGGGAGTGTTATAATAAATATATCATGACATTTAGTGAATTAGTTACAAAAATTAGAAATTATACGGAAGTTGATAGTAGTGTTTTAACAGACGCTATTGTTGATGATATGATTCGTGATGCGGAACTACGTATTTTTAGAGAAGTTGATGCAGATTATGCGAGAGAATATGCAACTGCAAATCTTAATATTAATTCACCTTATATCGAATTACCAAATGCTACTTCATCATCAGGGCTAACAAGCACAAGAAGAGCAATCATTGTAAGGTCATTTTTAGTATTTAATACAAATGAAAGCCCCACTAAAAAAGAATATTTAGATAAAAGAGATACAAGCTTTATTTTTGAATTTAATAGTACAGGGGAAACAGGTGTTCCTAAATATTATGCAAACTGGAAAGAAACAACTATTATTATGGCACCTACTCCAGATGCTCAATATAAAGTTCAATTAAGTTACGTTTATACACCCGACCATCTATCTTCTACAAATCCAAATACTTATTTGTCGGATAATGTGCCTGATTTATTATTTTATGCTACGATGATGCAGGCTTATGAGTTTTTAAAAGGGCCCATGGATATGTACAAGCTGTATTCAGACAAGTATAATGTAGCTATACAAAGCTTTGCGTTAGAACAAATGGGTAGAAGACGTAGAGATGAGTATATGGATGGTGTGCCAAGGGTTCAAATACCCGCGCCATCGCCAAATAGCAAATAAGTAAGAATAGGAGAATTTTACTATGGCAATAACACAAGCAGTATGTAACTCTTTCAAACAAGAAATTTTAGAGGGAGTTCACGATTTAGAAAACGGTGGAGATACTTTTCAATTAGCACTTTACACTTCAGCAGCAACTTTAGGTGCAGCAACAACTTCATATACAACAGGTTCAGAAGTTGCAGCATCTGGTCAGTATGCAGCTGGTGGTGGGGTATTAGCAAGTCAACAAGTAAGTTTAGACACAGGTGTTGCAATCGTTGATTTTGCTGATTTATCTTTTACGGGAGTAACATTAACCGCTAGAGGAGCGTTAATTTATAACACGACTGAAACTAATAAAGCAGTATGTGTGTTAGATTTTGGTTCTGATAAAACTGCAACTTCAGGAACTTTTACAATTCAGTTCCCAGCATTTACCTCTTCGAGCGCTATATTGAGAATCGCATAATTTAAAAGGAGGGCCAGGTGGCAGATATTACAGTACAAGTATCGTCAGCTGGCCTTTCAGCTTATGGAGCTTCTACATGGAGCTCAAATACTTATGGTGGTGACAATGTTAGTAGCACCATAGTCGGATCAGCAGAAGCATTTAACAATGAAGGTTGGGGAAGACTATCTTGGAACTCTCTAGCTTGGGGTCAAGATTTTGAAAACCAAACAGTACAAGTTTCTACTCCAGGTAATCCTACTACTTGGGGTTCAGATGTATGGGGTGATGCTGGATGGGGTCAAATAACAGGATTAGATGTTGATCAAGGAAATTCAGAATTAACTGTTAGCGTAGATGTTTCTATAACAGGACAAGAATTAACAGGTAATACAGGTACAGCAGTTGCAGGGGCAAGTGCTGAGGTATCTCCTACAGGAGCAGAAGCAACCTCAACAGATGGAAATGTATTTGGTGGCGAAGTCGTAGAAGTTCAGGTTACTTCACCAGTTAATGATGAATGGGGAACAGAATTTTGGGGTGCAGGACAGTGGGGTGTTGGTGACGGCGTTACTATTCTTTTAGGTCAAGAAGTTATTAGTGGAGATGCTAATATTGTCCTTGAAGGAGTATCTTCAAATACTTTTAGTGGAACAGCTGAAATACCTGTTGTTATTGATACAGGTATTGGTTTATCTTTAACACAAGGGGATGCTTTTGGTGGTGAGCTAGTAGAAGTTCAAGTTACAACAGCTTCAACTCAACCTTGGGGTGAAACAGCATGGGGCGATGGTCAATGGGGTCAATCTGTTGGTACTGATATATCACAAGGTGGTGAAGAAGTAGCTGTTCCTTCAGTTGAGGTAGATGTTACAGGTATTTCAATAAGTTCTAATACAGGAGATGAATCTATAACTGGAGATTCTAATTTAACACTTACAGGAATTGCTTTAGATATTCAACAAGGTGATGAAGACGCGTTTACTAATGTAAGAGTTAGTGTTTCAGGTAATGACATAGGCACTATTGTTATAGGTAATTTTTTAGCTGGAACAAGTGCAGAAGCTCAACCTTCAGGAGTGACAGCGACAACAACAACTGGTATAATAGGATTGAACGCATGGGCTGTAGTAGACCCTGATGGGGACACCACGTGGACCGTAGTTGACTTGGCAGCTTAATGAGTTTAAAATTTTAATTATAAATTTAAAAAAGGATTAAAAAATGGCATCAAGTTTTTCAACAGATTTAAAACTAGAGCTTATGGTTACTGGGGAAAACTCAGGTACATGGGGCGATAAAACAAATACAAACTTAAATTTAGTACAACAAGCAATCGCAGGATATGAAGAAATAGATGTTGCATCAGCAGATGTAACTCTTGCAATGACAAATGCAACATTATCAAATGCAAGAAACGCTGTTCTTAAATTAACTGGTACTTTAGCAGGTACAAGAGTTGTAAATGTTCCTGACGGAATTGAAAAAACTTATATTGTTGTAGATGGTACTACAAGATCAGGAAATACTTTAACAATCAAAACTGTATCAGGAACAGGAGTAGCTATTCCTGAAGGTAAAACTGTAATTGTTTTTGCAGATGGTACAAATGTTGTTGATGTCTTTTTCTTAAAAGATGTTGTTGAAGATACTACACCACAATTAGGTGGTGACCTAGATGCTAACGGTAACAACATTTTAATTGATAATGGTAATTCAATTAATGATGAAAATGATAACGAACAAATTAAATTTGCAACTACTGCTTCTGCTGTAAACGAAATGACTGCAACAAACGCAGCTACAGGAAATGCTCCTGAATTATCAGCAACAGGTGGAGATACAAACGTAGATTTAAATTTAACACCAAAAGGTATCGGAAGAGTTACTTTTAATGGTGGTGGAAAAATTCAACAAACAGCTGAAAAAGTTACTTCAGAAGCAACAGCCGCTACAGGCACAGTTAACTATGATGTTTTAACACAAGCTGTGTGGAACTTTACTACAGATGCTTCAGCAAACTGGACTTTAAATATCAGAGGTGATGGTTCTAATACATTGAATTCAATTATGGATATTGGTGAGTCAATATCAATTGCTCATATTGTAAAACAAGGCGGTACTGCATATTACAATTCAGCAGTAGAAATTGATGGTTCTAGTGTTACACCAGAATATCAAGGTGGTTCGGCTCCTTCTGCAGGAAATGCTAATTCTCTTGATGTTTATTCATATACTGTTATAAAGACTGCAGATGCAACATTTACAGTTTTAGCATCACAAACTCAGTTTGCATAATAGGAGGATTATAAAAAAATGCCATTAGTAGGAACATTTGGAGCAGGAGCAGGAAGAGGTTTTGGATTTACATCTGGTGGCCAAGGACCCTATGACGTAGATTATGTTGTCGTAGCAGGAGGAGGAAATTCAGGGACTTCCTCTTACGCATTTGGCACAAATCCAGGAGCAGGTGCAGGAGGATACAGAGTGTCCTTTAATTCAGCTTCTTATGATGAACCAAGTGTAGATACAGTAACTGTTGATCCAGGAGAAAGTTATACGATAACTGTAGGAAATGCTTCAACAGATTCATCTTTTGATTCTTTTATTACATCAGCAGGTGGTGGCGACTCTTTTGCGGGTCACACTTCATCACCAGGACAAGCTGGTGGTTCAGGAGGTGGCGGAGTTTGGGGCCCAGGAGGTCAAGGTGGTGGCGGAGCAGGAAACACACCTTCTACTACACCTTCTCAAGGACAAAATGGCGGAAATTCAGCAGCACCTAATAGATCAGGTGGAGGTGGTGGAGCATCACAAGCTGGCATGACACCAAATGGCGGACAAGGAAGACAATCTTCAATTTCAGGCTCTCAAGTGTGGAGAGCTGGTGGTGGAGGCGCTGGTCAAGGACAACCTGCTGGAGGAACTCCAGGACAAGGTGGTGGTGGATCAGGATCTCAACCAGGACAAGCAAATACTGGCGGTGGAGCTGGTGGAGGCAATAACGGAGGCTCTTCAGCATCAGGAGGATCAGGTGTTGTAATTTTAAGATATTCTAAAGGCCCAGCAGATGCTAGTGGTGGTACAAAATCATCAGTAGGTGGAGACACAGTTCATACTTTTAACAGTTCGGGGACATTTACAGCGTAATGGCAAATTTTGCAAAATTAGACAATAATAATACAGTTCTAGCTGTAATTGCAGTATCCGATAATGATGCGCCTACGGAAGCTGAAGGAATACAATTCCTAACTAATTTATTTGGTTACTCAAACTGGAAACAAACTTCATACAACACAAGAGGTGGTGTTTATTATCAACCTAATTCTAATACCCCAGCAGAGAATCAATCTAAAGCTTTTAGAGCCAATCACGCTAGAGTAGGGTGGGTATATGATGAAGTGAATAATATATTTAGAGATAACAAACCAAGTGGTTGTGATAGTTGGACTTTAAACACAACATCAGGAGAATGGGAACCGCCTGTTGCAAGACCTACTATTGAACAAATGACCGATGGGGAAAATGAATATCAAGCTGTTTGGAACAATGCTAATAATAGATGGCAAGCAACAAACGATGATAAAAACCATTACTGGAATTCTGAGAGCTCTTCTTGGGTTTCAATGTAATTACTATCTTTACTTTAAAGCAGTTTTAATTTAAAACCAACAGTCATGGAGCTGTTTAGTAATACTGAAAACCTTTTATATAAAACTATTTTTGACACAGGATTTGTGTGTCACTACACAAGTATAGACAACGAAAAAATTAAAAAAACATTATTAAATGATTCTAAAAATAAAAAAGACTATTCCACAGTTTTTAATGATATGCAACTTACAAGGCAGAAAGATATTATATGGATTTTAGACTATATAAGAGATTATCATAAAACGAGTAATAAAACTGAAAAGACAAAAAATAAAACACTAGCAGCTTGTAATATTTTTTTAAATGTAGAACACAAAAATGAAATGTCACCTTTAAGGCATCATTTTAATTATCAAGACCCCACAAAATCTCCAAAAATGACAGTCATGTATTTTGTATCAGGAGGAGGTGAATTATATGTAAAACATAAAACATTAGACCAAGAAGAAACATGGTCTAGTATTAAAATTGAAGAAAAAATGTATGTAGTTTTTAACGCTGAAATACCTTATTTGAGAACACCTAACCCCTTAGAAGAACCAAGAATAACTTTAACTTGGCCGTGCTTATATTTGTAATGAATTTAGAAACTATGTATTGGTGGTTTGATAAAGGTGTTTCTGAAGATTTTTGTAACAAAATTATTGAACTTGGAGATTCCTTGTCTAAACAACAAGGCGCAATACAAGACAATAAATTAAATATTCAAACTAGAAAATCAGATATTGTTTGGTTAAATGAAGATTGGATATTTAAAAAAACTTGGGAATTTTTAAATGTCGCTAACAAAAATTCAAATTGGAATTTTGATGTTGATTGGTGTGAACAAGCTCAATACACAATATATGGTAAAGATCAATATTATGGTTGGCATATGGATCAATTCAGTAAACCTTATGAAAAAACTGATATTAATCATCATGGAAAAATAAGAAAGATATCAATGAGCTTACAATTATCTAATAAAGATGAGTATGAAGGTGGAGAATTAGAGTTCTGTAGTGATAACATGCCTGGTAAAGACAGAGAGTTTACAACATGTAAAGATGCTAAAAACAAAGGAACTTTAATATTTTTTCCTAGTTTTTTATTTCACAGAGTAAAACCTGTGACTAAAGGTATTAGAAAATCTTTAGTTATTTGGTTTATCGGAAAGCCTTACAAATGAGTAATTCTGCTGTTGTAGTACATAAAGACGCGTACGAAATATTATATGAAGAATCAGCTAAAGAGTCTGCTGAATATATAAAAAAATATTTAAATGAAGTTATTATCACTGACGAAGGTTGGTGGAATATAGCTGCATTAAAAACAGAAGTTGAAGGTTTGTGTCTAGAGTTTGGTGTTTATGAAGGCTTATCTCTAAATCATTTTGCATCGGTAAGAAAAGATTTAATCTGGTATGGCTTTGATAGTTTTGAAGGATTACAAGAAGATTGGAAAGGCGGGATGATGGCAAAAGGAGCTTTCAGTTTAGGAGGTAATATGCCAGAAACTAAAAAAAATGTTACCTTAATAAAAGGTTGGTTTAAAGATACTTTACCTAATTTTTTATTATCAAAAAACAAGCCAATAAGTTTTATGCACATTGATTGTGATACATACGAATCAACAAAAGAAATTTTAAATATTATAGGTAAAGATAGATTAATAAGTGGTACTAGAATTTTATTTGATGAGTATTTAAGTTATATAGGTTGGAAAGAAGGCGAGTTTAAAGCTTGGCAAGAATTTGTTTTTAAAAATAAAATAAAATATAAATATGAAATGTTTGGAAGAAGACAAGCACTAGTTAAAATAATATGATATTAGAAAAAGAAATACGTTCAAAAATATTACAAGATTATTTATTTATTTCAGGAAAAATAAAAATAAATTCTACATATTTTATAAATAAAATTGATAGTTTTGTTGAAAATTCAAATTATAATTTTAATACTAATGTAAAAGGTTTCATGACATCCTGGGATTTTTTTGTAGGTGATGACAATTTTTTAGAAGTTTTAATTCCTATTATGGATAAACTTGATGAATACGGCTTACTTAAATTTGAAATAAAAGAAGCATGGGGTTTAAGAGAAGGTTTTGCACAATTTACGAGAGAGCATAATCATTTACCTTCATATTTATCAGGTGTTCTTTATTTAAATGACCATCCACAAAAATTAGAGTTTACAGATATAAATGAAAGTATTGTTCCTGAAGAAGGACGTTTTGTAATATTTTCTAGTTTTTTAAATCATAAAGCAAAAAGAAATACAATTGAAAAATGCAAGTATGCAATTGCTTTTAATTGTCATAATATGGATACCGTATGAAAGATATTAAAATAGAAAAAAACGACTATCAAGGTAAAGGTTATGTTATCTATAGACAACTTATAAACGAAACTTTAGCAGATGTTTTTATGTGTTATTTAGGTTTAAAACGTAAGGTAAGAGAACAGCTTATTAAAGACAAAACTATTGCTGAAAAAGATTGTACCTTGTTTGGACACATTGGAGATACTTTAATATCAGACTGTTACTCTTTATATGGGGACACACTTTTTGATACTATCATGGTAAAAGTTTTACCTACTGTTGAAGAATTTCATAAGAAGAAACTATACCCTACATATTCATATGCAAGAGTTTATGATAAAGGTCATGTGATGGAAAAACATTTAGATAGGGATGAGTGCGAGGTTTCAATAACTATGAATTTGGGAGGAGATTTATGGCCAATATTTATTAAAGATCTTAATAATAATGAAAGGAAAATAGATCTAGGATGTGGAGATGCTTTAATATACCAAGGCTCTAAGTGTGAACATTGGAGAGAACCTTTTAATGGTAAGAACTGTTTTCAAGTTTTTTTTCATTACGTAACTGATAAACATAAGCATCTTAAATTTGATGAAAGACCTTTTTTAGGTATTCCCTATAAAAAAATTATTAAAAATGAAACATAATATATTTCCTGTTTTTTCAACACCTATATTTGCATCAAAATTAAATTTTGATCCTAATATTGTAAATGAATTAAATAAAGAAGAACAAATTAAAATTAATTTAGAAGAATACGCTGGTTCAACCTCTACAGATAAATTTATATTAAATAAAGAAAAATATATTGATCTAAAAAAATCTATTATGAATACGTTAACATTTTATAACGAGACATATTTAAAATATGAAACTAAATTTCAAATGACTACTTCTTGGATAGCAAAAACATTTCCAAAAACATCTTCAGCTTTGCATAATCACACAAATTCTTTTTTAAGTGGTGTCTTATATCTAACTGTACCAGATAATTCTGGAGATATTATGTTTGAAAATATGAATGTCCATAACGTACAAATAAATACTTCAGAGGAAACACTGTATAACTCAAACAGATTTTTTTTTAATCCTGCGCCAGGTGTAATTATTTTTTTCCCTAGTAATACATATCATAAAGTATTGGAAAATAATTCTAATTCAGAAAGACTATCTTTAGCTTTTAACTTCATGCCATTGGGGAATACAGGTTCTGAGGACAGTCAATTTAATTATAAATGATAGAATTTAAATGTTATTTATCAGAAGTTTTAAATAAATATCCAATAACAAAAATAACAAAAAAAGATTATTGGATAAGTATATGATTAAAGATATTTATAGAGTACCTATACTAGAAGCAAAACTCGTCAATAATGAATTAAAAAATCACTTTATAAACATTTTAGAAAATTGTAAAAAAAATAATAATTTATCACAATTATCAAATTGCGGTGGATATCAAACTCCATCTATTAATGGATCTGTTTATAATACTGCCTTCAAAGAAGCTATTAATACTTATATAACTTCATTTAAAAGAAGAATTGATTTTGAATGGACCATAAATGGTTTATGGGTTAATCAAAATTGGAAATTTAATTTTAACAGACCTCATACACATTTAGCAGAGTATAACCATTACTCAGGTATATGGTATTTAAAGGTACCGAATAAATCAGGAAATTTAGTATTTTTTACAAGACCTGATAATAGTGATTGTACCCACACTTGGGATTATATTGACGATATGTCAGCAGGAACAAATTATGTGGTGTGCCCAGAAGATAATGCTTTTTTATTATTTCCATCTCACTTAACACACATGGTAGAGCCTAACCAAAGTGATGAAGATAGGATAAGTGTGGCATTTAATATAGGGTTAAAAAAAATATGAAAAATATTACAATAGTAGGAGGTGGCTCAGCAGGTTTTATGGTCGCTGCAACTTTATTAAAACAGTTACCTAATTCAAAGATTACTTTGATTGAATCCAAGAATGTCCCTACAGTGGGGGTTGGTGAAAGTACCATTACAGGTGTTAAACATTGGACAAAATTATTAGATATAAAAGATAAAGATTTTTTAAAAGCTACAGATGGTATTTATAAATTAAGTATTAAATTCACTGATTTTTATAAAAAGGGAGAAAGCTTTCATTACCCTTTTGGTCGACCTGTGTTAGAAAATAATAAAGCGCTATTAAATGATTGGTGGTTTAAAAAAATATTAAATCCACATACTCCTAATTCAGATTATGCTGAGAGTTTTTATCCTGTAATGGCTATGATAAATAATAAAACTTTAGATAAAAACGCAGACCTACCATTTATTTTTGATTTTGACACAGCGTACCATTTTGATGCTACGAAATTTGCACATTGGTTAAAAAACGAATATTGTATACCAAAGGGTTTAAATTATATACAAGAGGATATTGTAAGTTACCAGGTTGATGAAAACGGTATAAAAAGTTTAAATAATAAACATACAGCTGATTTATTTATTGATTGTACAGGATTTAAAGCTTTACTCTTAGGTGAAGCTTTAGGCGTTCCTTTTGAATCTTATAATGATTTATTACCAAATGATTCTGCGATAGCTACGAAATTAGAATATACAGACAAATCAAATCAGATGGTGCCTTACACAAATTGCACAGCTATTGAAAATGGTTGGGTTTGGAATATACCTTTGTGGTCAAGAATAGGGACTGGCTATGTTTATTCAAGTAATTATATAAATGAAGACCAGGCATTAGAACAATTTGAAAATCATTTAAAAAAGAAAGTTAAAGATATAAAAAAAATAAAAATAAAAACAGGAATCCATAAAAAATTATGGGTTAAAAATGTCTGCGCTATTGGTTTATCTGCTGGTTTTATAGAGCCTCTAGAAAGTAATGGCTTACACACCGTCATAAAATTTTTATTAAACTTTTTACGAAATGTACAAAGAGAAAAAATATCACAATGGGATAAAGATAATTATACATATCAATGTAAACACGAATTTAAAAGTTTTGCTGAATTTGTAGCATTGCATTATGCCTTATCACATAGAACAGATACTCAATATTGGAAAGACCTGTTCAATAAAAATTGGACAGTTTCTTTTGAAGATTTAAAACATGTAAGTTATGCAGGTCTTTTTAGAGCTATGGAAAGAAGACACATAGATTATCATTTTTCAAATGAAGGAGGAATGCATTGCATAGCAGCAGGAATGAATTGGTCACCCACTGATTACCCAGCTCTTTCGTTTTACAATCAAGAAGATAAAGAAGATATGAAAAAAAATTGGACAGGTTTAATAAATGATTTAAATTTAAGAAAAAAAGAATGGAATGAAAAAGCTAATAAATTAAAAAGTTACATGCAATTTATGAAAGATGAGATATATGGAAACATTTATTAGAACTTATAATATTGATGACTTACAGCTTTGCGATCAATTAATTGATTATTTTAAACAAAATAATGAATATAAACAGGAAGGCATCATATATAAAGAAGAAGTCGGTGTAGTTGATAAAAGCATAAAAGAATCTGTAGATGTTCGTTTTTTTAACGGAAACCATAATTCAACTATTAAAGAATTATATAAACAAATAACTAAAAACGTTTATCATTACGTTAAAGAGTTTCAACTTGACTGCAATTTAATTACTGAAGATCCTGGGTTAATTCAATGGTACCCTGTAGGTGGTGGTTTTAAAAGATGGCATTTTGAAAGATGTAATTATCAAACAAGAAAAAGACAAATAGTATACATGCTTTATTTAAATGATGTAGAAGATGGAGGTACAGAATGGTATTTTCAAAAAGTATCTTTACCTGCAAAAAAAGGCACATTAGTTTTATGGCCTTCTGATTACACTCACGTTCATAGAGGTATTGTTTCAAATACGAAAGAAAAATACATTGCAACAGGATGGTTAGAACATTGTCTTTAAAAGTAATACCTAATTTTTTAAAAGAAGATACTCATAAAGAACTCAAAGATATTTTATTAGGAAATAAATTTCCTTGGTTTTATTCTGAAATAAGCGGAAGTGCCACAGACTATTCTAATTTCTTTTTTCAACATATGTTTTATTTAGAAAATAGACAAAATAGTGAATGGTTTAATAAAATAATCATGCCTATTTTAGGCGCTCTTAATTTTAAATATTTAATAAGAGCAAAGGCAAATTGTTATAGTCAAAGAGATAAAGAAATTGTTACTGAGTTTCATATTGATGATCCTAGTCCTCACACTGTTGCTTTGTATTCTATTAATACTAATAATGGTTATACATTATTTGAAAATGGAGAAAAATCTTATTCCCAAGAAAATCAAATGATTTTATTTGATGGTTCTTTAAAACACGCAAGTGTTTCACAAACTGACGAGGCTCTAAGAGTAAATATTAATTTCAATATTATTCTATGAAGTTTATAGATAAGTTAATAGAGATTAACTTTGCAACAAATAATCAAAAGAAAAAAGAACTTTGGGATGTTGAGGGAATTTTAAAAAACAGATTAAATCAAAAATTAAAATTCGATTTAAGGCCTTTAAATAATAATTGTAAAAAGGGTTCTTTTAAAACAAAGGCAGATAAAATGGTTTTTGATATTGAAAATCAATATATAATTGTTGATGTAGAAGAGCTCCATAATTACTTAAAAAATAGGTCATTAAAGACAGTTAAATTAAAAGACCTTATATTTCAGCTAGATTGGAACATTGTATTAAATAAGGTATAATTTACATTATGCCATTGTCAAAAATAGGATTTACGCCAGGATTTAATAAACAAGCTACCGCATCAGGAGCTGAGAACCAGTGGGTTGATGGTGATTTTGTACGTTTTAGATATGGTTCCCCTGAAAAAATAGGTGGTTGGGAACAAATTTTGTCTGAAGAATTAGTAGGTGCTGCAAGAGAAATACACACTTGGTCAGATTTAGATGGTCGTAGATACAAAGCAATAGGAACAAATAAAATATTATACATTTACGATGGTAATGCTTATTATGATATTACACCTTTCGATAGTTCAATTGCCGTGGCAGGTGGTGACATAACCACGACTAACGGATCACGGATCTTAACTGTTACTACTCCAAGTCCACACAATTTAAATGTAGGTGATATATTAACTTTTGAAAATGCAGGATCCTTTACATCTCCTGATACTGATTTTACTGCAACAGATTTTGATGATGTTTTATTTGAAGTACAAGATACTTTAACTGCAACAACGTTTCAAATACAAATGCCTACAGCTGAAACAGGTACAGGGGCCACGAATGACGGAACTCTAGATACCAAACCTTATTATCAAATCGGTCCTTTACTTCAATCTTTAGGTTATGGTTTTGGTACAGGAAGTTGGTCAGCTGGTACGTGGGGTACACCAAGAACAACTTCTCAAACTATATTAGACCCAGCTTCTTGGTCTTTAGATAATTATGGTGAACTATTAATTGCAACTATTCATAACGGTCCTTCTTTTCAATGGGATCCAAATGCAGGAGCAGGAGTTAGTACAAGAGCAACTTTAATTACAAACGCGCCAACTACATCAGTGATGTCCATTGTATCAGATAGAGACAGGCATCTAATATTTTTAGGAACAGAAACAACTATAGGTAATCAGTCAACGCAAGATAAGATGTTTATAAGGTTTTCAGATCAAGAAAATATTAATGATTATACACCAACATCAACGAATACAGCGGGTACATTTAGAATTGATTCAGGAACTAAAATTGTATCAGCAGTTAAAGGTAAAGATTATATTTTAATTTTAACAGATACATCTGCATATTTAATGCAGTTTGTGGGTCCTCCATTTACATTTAGTATTAGGCAGGTTGGATCTAACTGCGGTTGTATGGGCCAGCATGCTGCAGTGTTTTCACAAGGTAGAGTATATTGGATTGGTGATTCAGGTGGGTTTTTTGTTTTTGATGGAACAGTTAAATCTCTTGGCTCATTAGTTGAAGATTTTGTATTTACAACCAACAACACAAATCCAGGGTTTAACTTTACTGCAAGTGAGCTAACGTATGCAGCACATAATAGTTTATATTCTGAAATAAATTGGTTTTATGCAAGTGCCAATTCTAATTTTATTGATCGTTGCGTAACCTATAACTATGATGAAAATGTTTGGACAACAAGTTCTTTAGCTAGAACGACATATGCTGATGCACATGTTTTTGATGAGCCTATTGCAACTCAATTTATAACAACTGACATACCTAGTACCCCTACAATTCAAGGAGTATCTCAAGGTGCTTCTTATGTATTTAGACATGAAGTTGGAACAAATGAAGTATTAGATAATGGAAATACTGTAAATCCAATAGCTGCTTTCATACGTTCTGGTGATTTTGATTTAGATGCTGGAGGAGATGGAGAATTTTTTATAAAGATAAGGCGCTTTATACCTGACTTTAAATTTGTTAATGGAACATCAAAAGTAAGCTTTATTATTAAAGACTACCCAGCTGATACTACTGTAGCTAAAGGTCAAAGAACTATTGGTCCTTTTTCTATAACCAGCACTACAGATAAAGTTGATACTAGAGCTAGAGGACGATTAGCATCAGTTAAAATTGAAAATGATGCAGTTGATGAGAGTTGGAGATTTGGTATGTTTAGATTTGATATACAACCAGATGGAAGAAGATAATGGCTAAAGTACAAGTATTTTTACCAGAACCACCAGAGGAATTTTCAACTGATTCGTTCAGACAAATTAACTTAGCGTTAGAAAGTTTACAAAATCAACTTAATACGAACTATCAAAAAGAAGAGGACGAGAAAACTCAAAGGTTTACTTGGTTTATGCAAAGATGAGTTGTAATAATGTTAATGTAGAACCCACAGTTATTGGTGGTGGAACTGGATCCACAGCTTATGATGCATTTGGCAGACAAAGAGTATCTGAGCCTTTAACTTTATTTGATTCATCTCACAGATATGCAGACAATGATTTATTTTCAGAAGACACAACTGGATCTGGATCTTCAACCTTTGATGCAGATGGGGGTTTTGTAGATTTAGATGTTACCACGGCTTCAGGAGATCAAGTTTTAAGAGAGAGTAAAAAAGTTATATCTTACCAACCAGGTAAATCTTTATTGATTATGAACTCTTTTCAAATGGAAGAGGCTAAAACAAATTTAAGACAGAGAATAGGATATTTTACATCAGAGAATGGTTTCTTTGTAGAACTTAATGATTCTACCTTATCCCTTGTTAAAAGAAGTTATGTTACAGGTTCTGTTGTTGATACGAAAGTCAATCAATCAAGCTGGAACGGAGATAAGTTAGATGGTACAGGAGCGAGTGGCTTTACTTTGGATATGACAAAAGCTCAACTTCAATTTATGGATTTAGAATGGTTGGGAGTGGGCTCTGTTAGAATGGGTTTCGTAATTAACGGACAATTTATTGTTGCTCATACTTTTCATTTTGCAAATGTAGGTTCAACGGGAACTTATATGACCACTGCTTCTTTATGTTGTAGGTATGAAATTACGAATACAGGAACAGTTGCATCTGCTTCAACTTTAAAACAAGTTTGTTCGACAGCACTATCTGAAGGTGGATATGAATTAAGAGGAAGACAACAAGCAGTTGGAACAGTCATTACTACACCTTATACATTAACCACTGCTGGTACTTATTATCCTTTAGTATCAATAAGATTAAAATCGGCAAGATTAGATGCAATAGCTATTCTAACTGCATTATCTATTTTAGGTACAGGAAACGGTATTGTCTATAACTGGAGAGTTGCTGCAGGAGGATCTGTTACAGGAGGTAGTTGGGTATCTGCAGGATCTAATTCATCTGTAGAATATAACATCACAGGAACAGCTTATACAATTGGTACAGGTAGACTTTTAGCCAGTGGTTTTTTTAATAGTAATAATCAATCCTCACCAAGTGTAGACATTTTAAAAGAAGCTTTATTTAAATTTCAATTGGAAAGAGATTCATTCACAAGCACCCCTGAAATATTAACAATTATCTTAAGTGCAGATACTAATACTCAAGATGCATTTGCGACTATGGATTGGGAGGAGATTACCAGATAATGGCTAATTTTTATAAAAACGCATTTTATGATCCGACAACAACTGCAGTAACTTCTGTATATTCATGTCCAGCTGATTCGAGAGCTATTATACAAAACATTCAGGTTACAAATACAGGAGGCTCTAAAATACATCAAACGAGTGTTACAGATTCATCTACAACAAGCACAGTAACGATTGCTTATGCATCTATATCAGGACCTACAATCTGTAATGTAGCTAAAGGACCTGTTATATTAGAGGAATCAGATGTTTTAAAAATGGAATGTAATACTACAGACGGGATTTCAGCTATAGTATCAATATTAGAAATAAACAGAACGGACGAAAATGGCTAAGAAAAAAGGATTTGGTGTAAATACGTTTGAAAAAAAGAAAAGAAAAAAGCGTAAAGGAAAGGTTGCAAAATCTCCTAATAAATCTTATACAAAGAAAAAAAGAAGAGGACAAGGTAAACCATAATGAAACAAAAAACAGTAATTATTAACGGTAAGGAAGTTCCTGTTGTTCCAGCTAAAGCTGTAGAAACTATTAAAAATAAAAGAACAGGAAAAGTTTATGCATCTAAAGAAGAGTTTGATGCAGATGTTGCCAATAGCGCTACAGATACAGTAGCAGATGATTTTCAACAAGACGTAGGAATAACAGTTGCATCGTTGTCAGTTTTTGGTAAAACCAAAAAATAATGCAACCCTACGGTGGAACCGAAATACAATACGACTATTTAAAAAAATACGTTAACCTTGGATTACTTGATAGTGTTCAAATTACAACTTCTATTCCAGAAAAAGAACCCTTAGATCCTATAAAGCCAAATATACTTTGGTTAAAAAATTCTTATGATCAACCTAATTTACATAGTTGGTTTAAAAATAAAGATAATCATAAAAAATACGATTGGTATGTTTTTAACAGTCACTGGTCTTATGAAAAATATAGATACTTTTTTAAGATACCAGAAGACAAGTGCACCGTTATTAAAAATGGAATTGACTACGATGAACTTAAATTAAAAACAGATTTTACTCCAAAACCTAAATTAAGGATGTGCTATATCTCTACACCTTGGAGAGGGCTAGAAATTGCATTAGAGACAATGAAAGCAATTAAAGATCCAGATATAACGCTTGATGTTTATTCTAGCACTATTATTTATGGACAAGCTTTTCACAATCAAAACGACAAGGGTTACGAAGAGTTATATGAAAAAGCGAAAGCTTTACCTAATGTTAATTATATGGGCTACTGTCCTCATGCAGAGCTTGTATCTAAACTTCATGAGTATGATGTAAATTGTTTTCCAAGCATTTGGGAAGAGACGTTTTGTATATCTGCAATGGAATCATTAGCAGCGGGACAAGTATTAATAACCACGGACCTCGGTGCTTTATTTGAAACATGTGCGGAGTTTCCAATCTACATACCCTATACATCAGATAAAAGAAAACTAGCTATTCAATTAGGTGAATCTATACTTCAAGCTAAAGAAATTTTAAAAAATGACATTTCTGATGCTATGAAATTTCAACAAGAATATTATAAACGTTTTTATAACTGGAATAAAATAGGTTCATTTTGGTCAAACTTTTTAAAAGGAGCATTACATGTCAAAAGAAACAGAAAATAGTTTATTTGTAGCAACCCCTGTTCATTCAGAAGTATCTATACATTTTATGAAAGCGTGTTTAGATTTACAAAAAGAATGTTTACTTAATAAAACCAAAGTAACTTTTCAACTTATGAAAAGTTCACTCGTTACACAAGGAAGAAACTTATGTGCATCTGCTTTTTTGCAATCAGGAGCATCTCATATGCTATTTATTGATAGTGATATCGATTTTTCAACAAGATCAGTTTACAGGTTATATAAGTGTGAACATGAAGTATCCTTAGTTCCATACCCTATGAAAACCGTATCTGATAAAAAATTTAGACATGATTACAGTAAAAGACCTGATGCATCTTTTTCTTCATTTGGTTTAACTTTTCCTGTTACAGTTCCTGATCCACAAAAGATAGAACCTAAAGACGGTTTCATTGAAGTAAATAAAGGACCTACAGGAATGATGATGATCAAAAGATCTGCATTTGAAAAAATGATGGTCGAATACAAAGAACTAAATATTGTACAAAAAACAATGGTTAATGGCGAACTGGTTGACAGACCTTTTTATTACAATTTTTTTGATACATATTATAGCCCTAAAGATAAGACTTACATGGGTGAAGATTTTTATTTCTGTAAATTATGGACATCTATGGGTGGTAAAATACATGCTCTAATTGATGAGGATATAAGCCATGTTGGGGAGCATAAATATACAGGTAAGTTACAAGATGATTTTATAAAATCGTCCTGATATTGATAAATCATTAAAATACAAGTAAAATATCAGAATGGATCCATTAACATTAGCAGTTGCCACATTCGGCATACAGAAACTTAGAGGAAAATCAACAAAACGAGCACTTCGTGATGCTGCGTTTATTGCTGGTGGCACACAATTATTAGGTAGTACATCTTTTGGACAAAATTTAGGAATTAGAGGTTTTGGTGGAGCAGGTGGTATTGGATCTTTTGGTGAAACAGGTATTGGAAGATTATTAGGTGTTGCACCTAAAGGTTATGAATTTGGAGAAGTTACAGCTGAAGGGTTACCTCAAATTAATAAAGCAACAGGAAATATTGTGGGCACCAAACAACAGGTTGCTAATTTAACTGGGATGAATCAAGGTACTATACCAAGTGGTCTTAAAAAACTTATACCAGAATCAACAGGGGGTAAAATTGCATTAGCTTCTGCTGCAGTTCCATTATTAATGGGTGGTGACGAAGAAGTAGAAATGCCTCCAGGAACAAGACCAGAAGATTATGAAAAAGCAATGGCAGAAGCTAGACAACAAATTTCAGGTGTAGGTGATAGAGCCCCAGCTGCTTCAACACCTTTATACTCTAATCAAAATATTTACCAATATAATCAAGGTGGAATTGTAAGTGCTTTACCAAAATATAATACAGGCGGAATAAATTATTTACCATCGAAAGTAAGTCATGATGAAAATGATGCTAACAATTATGTAAGAGCATCAGGTTATGTAGAAGACGGTTCAGGAAATGGTAACAAAGATGAAGACACTATGCTTGCACAATTAGCAGATGGTGAATTTGTTTCACGTGCAGATGCAATACTTGGTGCAGGTATTTTAGAAGGTGCTTCTCCTAAAGACATGAAAGATATGAGAAAAAAAGGTGCAGCATTCTTTTACGATCAACAAGCTAAATTTAAAAGAGTGTATGATATCCTAAATGCAAGTAGAAAAGATAACTGATCATAGAAAACCAAAAGTAGATATCTTACCTATTGAACCTAAAGATATCGAAAAGTATTGGCCTTTAGCTGAGTTTATGATTAGAGAAGCTTTACGTTTCTCTGGTCAGTTTGCGACAGCATCTGATATTAAAGCTGCATTAGAAGATGCAGAAATGCAATTATTTTTAGCCTTTGGACATGAAGGAGATAACCTTAATAAAGTGTTCGCAGTGGCTGTCACACGGATCACGGATCTTGAGAGATTAAGACAATTAGAAGGAATTATTTGTACAGGAACAAAAAGAGAGTTATGGCAAGATAAAATGGCAAATATGATGGAGATATTCGCAAAACAAGCAGAATGTGATAGAATATGTATGCTAATGAGACCAGGTTGGAGTAAAGTTATGAAACAATTTGGTTGGAAAATGAAACATGTAGAAATGGTAAAGGAGATTCACCATGGGTAGTATTTTTGGCGGCGGCGGAGGCGGCGGAGGCGGTTCCTCTTCAGGAACTCAAGTCCAGATCGCAAGAGAAGCTCCAGAAGTAGAAAGTCGTAAACTCGCTTTATACGATGAAGCTGCTGCTTTAGCAAAACAACCTGTTACAGTTCCTGCATATCAAGTTGCAGGACCCACTGCATTAGAACAAGCTGGATTTCAACAAGCTTCAGGAACAGGAGTTGGTGCTCCAACAGTTCAACAAGGTATCGCAGGTTTACAGGCAGGTATGCAACCTATTGGTCAAGCACAAATTTCACAATTTATGAACCCATACCAAAGATTTGTTACAGATGAAATTACAAGACAAGCTCAGATTGCGCAAAACCAAGCAGCTGCTCAAGCTGTACAAGCAGGTGCATTCGGTGGTGGAAGACAAGGTATTCAAGCAGCAGAGATAGAAAGAGCTAGACAAGCAAATATTGGTCAATCATTAGCTGGTGGTTTTGGTCAAGCATTAGGTGCTGCTCAACAACAACAAAGACAAGAGTTAGCTGGTGGACAGGCATTACTTGGTGCTGGTGCACAACAACAAGCTATGCAACAAGCAGACATTCAAAGTTTATTACAAGCAGGTGGTGTTCAAAGACAACTAGGTCAACAAGCACTTGAAGCTCAAAGACAAACATCTTTAGCACAACAATATGAACCATATCAAAGAATTGAGTTCTTAAAAAATATTATGACCAATCTACCAACAACTCAGTCTGCTGTTACAGCGACCACGGCTCCAGGGTCTAATCCTTTAGCACAAGCTGCAGGTGCAGGACTGGGTGCATATGCTGCATATAATATTGCTAGAAAAAAAGAAGGTGGGATCATTGATAAAGAAGAATTAAAAGTAAATGCAAAAGGTATCAGAGGATTTAATATTGGGGGTGAGGCAACAACAGGACCTGAGCCTGCGACAGCTAGAGATAGACAACTTGCATTTATGGCAGTTCCTTTAGCAGCTTCT
>CENS01012009.1_pt1 | contig 22483 bp, 40 predicted proteins | sample 530201 | NCBI WGS metagenome assembly CENS01 (sample SAMEA2619747, study PRJEB7988) | marine metagenome | biome: marine biome (ENVO:00000447); feature: surface water layer (ENVO:00002042); material: "saline water (ENVO:00002010), including plankton (ENVO:xxxxxxxx)" | depth 5 m | reverse complement strand
CGTCTAGCCGTATCATATCTGATACTGACATAAATGTCGCGATCCCGGAAACGATGTACGTCTCTGCAATGCCAACTTTTTTGCTAGAAACCGTGACATCAATGTCGTGCTTTTCGCCTCAAACCGGGTATTGGCACGCCTTGCAAAATCCTATTCGATGTACGTCTCTACATTTTGTATGTTGGCATACCGTATGCAATGTATCCCAGCGTCGCCCCAAGGTGGCATCGTTCTACCGGGCATCCCGCCCATCACATCTTTGCATATAGGAGGCATAACATGCGAAACATGTTTACGCCACGTGGACGGCTTTATGTCGTCCCGCGTCAATCGGAAGCGTCTATACGGCGTATCTTATCCCGCGACCCAGAGGTCCAAACCTTGTCTAAGGACATGGTCTCATATAACGACTATTCCGCATCGGTGCCTTTGACGGCTATCGTGTCGCGGGTGGAAGGTACTAAGCGCGGGACCGTTATTCGTCGCCGTCGTTACTAGTCCTGCAGGGGACCTTTGTCCCCTTACTCTTTTGATTTATTGCAAGTGCTCTTTGACATTTTTAAACTATTCCACACTGGGAACCAGTCCCCGCGTGTAGGTCCGCTACCTACGGTATGACCTAACCGCTTGCAATGGGTCTTTCTTAAGACTCGCGACTCCCACCCAGTGTACCGCTGTCCCCTCTTTGAGGGTGTAGGTAGGGTGTAAGCAGTGGTCCGCCGTAGGTAGGGTAACGGTTTATTCATAGGTTAGGCGAAAATGTCCGATACCACGTGTGACACATGACAAGTGTAGCGCGTGGGAAGGGGACAACCGACGCAATGCGGACGGGCCAAGGTGTAAACGAACACTAGTGCGTGGCTCCCTGTAGACTAAAACTATAGGGACTACCACTAGCGTACTAGTGTGATAGTGACACCGATGCGATGACCAGTTTTTTAAAGGTAGGCGGTAGGCTTACGAGCTTACTGCTTACCTCTATACCTCTACACGTTACCAAGGTAGCGTCTAGTGATTTGGAGGTAAGCATGTGGAAACGATTCGAGCTGATACGCAATGGTCAGCCAATACGGTACCCAGCTACCAAGGCTGGGGCCAAACAAGTTAGGGTGGCCTGTAAAAACCTTAACAAGCAAGACAAACGCTTCGAGTACCGTTGGACGGAGTTGATACAAATGGACGGAACATTCGTTTACGTCATAGAGTGGAGGACAGCATGATAGATAGAAAAGCGACGCATAAAGCGTCTACAGCCGTGCGCATTGCACGGGATATTGAGGATGAGAGTAAGGGTAAGGTTGTAACCGTACCCGTAATGGACTCGGAAGAGTTTTGGGCGGGTGTACAGTTACTGCTCCAAGGTGAGTGGGAACTGGTACCGCAGCGCGACCCTACGGTCGTAAAGCTAAGGAGGAAAGGATGAGTACACTACTAGATGAGGTAGGGCTAGGTCAAACCGCCCAGTACATAAGTCATGCATCCATATGTAATGACTTCAAATTGGCCGTGTTACACGGGCAATGGTCCAGCTACGCACACGTAGCTAAGGAGTTAGAATTAGCTGAGAGACGCGGCAAAATAGCGGTACGTGAAAGCTACCGTGTAATGTGGAGGCTCGTGGCAGGTGTAAAAATGGCGATTGAAATAGGCGGTGAACGCCTAGCACTGGAACTGAAACCTAACAGGGACGGCATAGCCGTCTGGAGGCTAGTAGAATGAGTTACGTGTACGAAATTAGAATACCCAATATCGATAAGAACATGCAGCTTATCGATGATAACCGAGTGGGTAACGCTAGGGAGGAAACGATAGCCTTCCTACTACAGTGGGCCAGTGGGTGTGAGGCTAGAATTACTCTAGGGTATTACAAGGGCACTAAAGGTAAACTGTTCATGGAACAAACGAGCGTCATAAGCAGCCACGTAAAAGACAAGTATGAATCCCATGTGGACGCAGCTATTAGGCTGCACTGTCAAGACCTAGCAAGGGCACTCAATCAACAGTGCATCATGTGGTCTAAATCATCTTCTACGATGAAGCTAGTATTTCCGGAGGCGAGCAATGTTTAAATTTCATACAATTACAGGGTCTATATTATATATCCAAGGTGAGGATATTGAGTACCTCATCGAGGCAGATAATAAATACCTCCAGATTGGTACTAGGTCCGGGGTACGTCTTAAAGTATACGCTAAGCTTGAGCACGTACTCAATGCGAACGACTACGAGATAAAGGAGGTGCCTAATGCGAATGACTAGCACCAAAACCTTAGCTAAGTTAGCTAAGCAAGGTGAGCACGGGCGACACTGGTACGAAGAGTGTGACTTAGCACTACGTACCATGTGCGCTAAGGAAGGGTGGCCAGTTATCCATACGGCAGCTATCCTAGGTATCACATCGCCTAGAGTGCGGGTAAGACGTAACGCAATATACACTAAGCAATATATGAGGCACTGGGTGATAAGCCCTGACATCCACACGCACGCTAAGATAAGCGGACTCATGCCTATGGTAAGGTCCGGGCTGGAAAAGTACGAGAGCACCGGCGAAATAAACGGGCCTAAGACATCGGCCTTCGCTAGTGCGTGCATGGGGGACCTGTCACAAGTAGTACTTGATGTGTGGATGGCTAGGGTGCTAGGTATAGACCAACAAGCCTTCCGACGTAAGCCGGTAAGAGCTAAGGCCAATAAGCGTATCCGACAGGTAGCTAAGCAGTTAGGGTGGCAACCCGCGCAAGCACAGGCCGCTATCTGGACGGCTATCTACGAAGCTAACCACGTACAACAGGCACCCGGCCTTCACACATATTTATAGGAGAGTGAGATGTTAAGTTCAGGAGAGATTTTAAGGCAGTCCCTTGATGTGGCAGCACTGCTTAATGATATTATAAAGTATGAGGCTGGCGACATAGGTGACAGTACTATACCTCTAGAAGAACAATTAGAGTTATTAGAGTTCTTCCAGAAGCTAGTAGATAGTGGACTGGCTTGGCGGTTACAAGGCCAATACGGTAGAGTGGCAGCTAACCTCATACGGTTAGGTCTAGTGGACGGTCCCGATAGTAAAACAGTAGGAGGTAAGAGATGAATAATACCGAGCGAAGAGAGTATGTAGCCCAGTTAATCGAGAAGTACTTACCTAACATAACTTGGCTGGAACCGGATGAGGTACCGTCAGTCGAGGAAGTAAGGACATGGCTTACCGCCTGTACTACTACCCGAGGAGGGTTTAGGTTAATTAAGAAACCTAGAAAGGATGCCGATGAGACAGTGCGTGCCATGTTCGAGAGGCTAAGGTGGCATAAGTGTATCCCCGGCGGTACCTATACCTTGTGGGGACCTATGGGTAGCCTAATGCGCACAGACGCAAAGACGTACGCAAAAATAGATGCGTTCGCTACGATGATAAGTGTGATGTGCGGTACGTACGAGCAAAGTGGCGACCACCCGTGGTCGAAACTACTAGCACCTCATCAACAAGCAAAACAATGAGCGGAGGAGAGATGTTAGTAATGTATGGATTGATTATCGTATGCTTATACGTTTTTGTATGGTGGTATAACTATAAGGAGAATATGTAATGGGAGAACAGAAGATTGCCAGTGATAGGCTACTTGAAATCTTTGGACAGGATATGTGCGACGAATGCTCTCGCGAGGGAGTAATGCTCCACAGCTATACAGGCTCATATCTTTGCCAAGATTGCTCTGATAAACAGGCAGAAGAAGACAGTCTCGAAGAATTAATGAACAGCTAAAAGAGAATATGTAATGAAAGACTACAATACAAGGACAGTATCCGGAGCGGCAGCGCACGCCGCTAAGTACGCGGAACCCTATGACCCCCATGAAGGCTGGGATGGTAGTGTAGATGTACCACCACCCGACCTAGACGAGGTAAGTACAACAACTTGGGAGGAGCTATACCAGTACCTGCACAAGCTGGAACCTCACCAGCGTAAGGGCCGTGTGAACATAGTACTAGACCCTGATACGGATGAGGTATACCAAGCTAGTGGGGTAGCCGTGGCATGTGAGGTAGCCGAACACCTGTGGGATGTTGAGAAAGATGAACTAATTTTATGTGTGGAGATGTAACAATGGAAAACTGCGACCCGACTGACCCAATTACACGCCGTCAATTTTTTGCACGGTTGCGTAAGATAGGCTACAAACGCTCGGAGATAGAGCTATCCCGTAACTCCATCACGTACTACAAAGGTGAGTGGAAAAACGAGGGAGAGGAGGGAGGTAGAGTTATGATCACATTGCCTACATCCCACACGGATGTAGTACAAGTGATGGGGCCGGTAACTTGGCGTGGATGGCATACTGAGAAGAGTTATAGTGTGATGCACAGGGAGGTCCCAGAGGGGTGGGACCTGCTACATACCATACTAGGCTTAGCTACAGGCTGGCTAATCCTAGCCGCAGAGACGGAGGACACCAATGGATAAAGAGGCAATGGATAAAGCATGCCTCGAAGACCCCTATCTATTCCTAGAGAAGATAGACGGCGAGTGGTATGCTTGTTATTACCGACGACGTGACAGGAAAAACCCTCCATACAAAGTAGAAAAGATAGATACCGAAACACAGGAGAGCGACGATGAATTACCTAGATAAATTATACGAAGCACGTAGCGCACAAGCTAAAGATGACCTGAAGGACAGCTTCGAGACAGCCCACGTTGGTCGGGTAGTCGAGGTGTACTACAACACCCATCGAGGTAGGCTTAGCGTGCGAGATGCTAAGACTAAGAAGGTGTTTGCTCACACTCACATGGTGTACCTAGAGAATGTTAGCTTCACCGTCCAACCTGCGGGAAGGGATAAGGTAAGGCGCACTAACCGTAAGAATGTACATGCTTGGGTACGTGGTACAGTAGGGGAGATGTGGCGCGGTATGGGCTATGCTAGTTATAGAGACTGGCTATACTCTACGGAGAGAACACCATCCATTATCCCACCTACTACGGTAACTTATAACCCTTATAAGTACGACAGCTTCGTAACAGAAGGTGAGGAAGTTAAAGTAAGCAAGGCGCACTGTGCTATGGTGTATGGTTCTGGACACATTGAAATAAGATAAGGAGGTGCGGTAATGGATGAGTATTTATTTGAACGAGGGTACAGGGATGTAGAGGTAGATAGGTCCCAACATAAACCTCTTATCTTAGGGACAAACCAGCGACTACTCTCAGAGTATCGCATGGGTAGGCTGGGATTAGTGCCAGAGGAGAGGCGCGTGGCACCCGCAGTCTGGGAGACTAGGTTGCTACTACTGACTAGGCTGTACTTCTTACACACTACAAACAGCGTTAACTGGAATGTCACCTACGGAGTGTCCTACTACACACCCATGCGTGACACATCACCTTTCCAGCTACAGAAAATGATAGGAGAGGGGTCACTACCTACACCGTGTGGTGCTGCCCCCAAACCCTTCACCCTTGGCGAGTGCTTCGAGACCACTCAAGTCCATTGGCGTGGACACACGTCTTGGCAGGGTCCTGTCTGGAGTTGCCCTCAAGGGTACCAAGAACATAAGCGGCTTTTCTGGAGTGAGCAAGAGGCTTATGACTTCTATGCCCGCATCAAACAAGAGGCTTGGAGCCGTAGTTGTAGCTGGATGTCTAGGTTCGACCCTAACAAGTGGAGGAGCAATGACTAGAGAAGAACTATGGGAGCGTATTGAGAAGTCAAATACACCCGAAGAAGTTATGGAGATAATGACTGGGAGGGTTGCAGAATACAGACGTATGGAGAACGAACAGTACCGACAGCCTGCACACAGTAAGCTGATGAACGCAAGATTCCAATTGTGGACACGGTTCTTCGATGCCTTGGAGGTGCAACGTGAATAGAACACAGGCGTTCTTGTTACCAACTATACCCCTGACCTTAGGCTTACCTGTCATAGATAAGTCTGGGCAAAGAGGGGTAATAGTGGATAGGTGGTTTTGCGAAGAGTCCAAGTGTACCAAGGTAAGAGTATGCCGTATGCGCAGATTCCAGAGCGATGCTGTCATCGAGACTTATATGAGCATAGAGGTGCGCGTAGACCTAAACAGCGAGTTAGGTTTCGTTCACGCCCTTAGAGAATACCTCAAGCTGGTAAATGCTGAAGCGCGTGAGGAGGTAAAAGCCTACGTGTGGTCATGGGGTGGGGTATATGAGCAGGTAGTTAAGTGGTGGGCAGCAGCCACCGATGAGTACGATGAGAAGAGATTAATTAAGAAGCTAATTAACGTAACTAACACAGACGAGAATTAGTACACGGAACCGTAGCTCAGTTGGTCAGAGCACCCGGCTCATACCCGGAGGGTCGTAGGTTCAAGTCCTACCGGTTCCACCACTTTGCACCCGTAGCTCAACAGGAAAGAGCATCGGCCTTCTAAGCCGGGGGTTGTAGGTTCGAGTCCTACCGGGTGCGCCATTTGTATATGATACCGCAATGAGTTAGGAGGTAGGTATGAACATATTCTTTATCCACAAAGAACCTAAACAGGCTGCGCGTTGGCAGTGCGACAAGCACGTCGTTAAGATGATACTTGAGAGTGCGCAGATGCTAAGCACTGTGCTCCGTGCTAACGGTGTAGAGGATGACGACTGTCCTGTAAAACTGTATAGGTCAACGCACGCTAAGCACCCCTCTACCCTGTGGGCAGGAAAGACAAGCACTAACTATTTATGGTTATGTACTCACGCGCTAGAGTTATGTGCAGAGTACACGCGTAGATATAATAGACGGCACGCTAGCCAAGACCTATTAGAGTGGTGCCCTGATTTAGTTCACCGCATCCCAGCCGGTGACCTTACCGAGTTTGCTGTAGCTATTGCCGACAAGTACAAGCCACAGTGTATTGTAGAGGGTGACCCTGTTGCGTCGTATCGTAACTACTACACCATCATCAAGCCTGCGGTTATCTCCGTCAGGTGGAAAGACCCAACCACTAAGCCAGCTTGGGGTGTAGCCAGTGACTAGGAGGTGTGATACGCTATGACTTGGTATCGGTTGCGATACTGTCACCAAGAGGAGTCTTGGATGGCAGGCCACCACATACTGGACGAGCGTACTCGTATACTTTTTATCAAACTACCTGCTGGCGTTATCACTCTCGGCAGGATAGATGCACTACCTTTTATCTGCATCCATGAGCTAGGATGTACTATGCTTATCAACGCAACAGCCTACGGTATCCTTGTGCTGCCGGTGGAGTAACAATGCCCATCTATGAATTTAAATGTACAGATTGCCACACCAACACAGAAGTAATGCAGAAGTACTCAGATGCACCACCAGCCTGCAAGAAATGCAAGGCACCGATGGAGAAGAAGGTAAGCAAGACAGCCTTTGTTCTAGTAGGAGGCGGGTGGTACGCTGATGGGTATACTAAGTAAGGAGAACACTATGAGCAACATACACGCAGCTATTCATGCTAAGAGAGGGGGCGCAGGTGCTGGCGCACACAAGAACAAAGCACACCGAGGGAGTGGCAAGAGAGGGAAGGGTAAAAGTCAACGCCATTCTAAACATAAGGAAAAACAATGCTACCACCCATCTTGAAACTTGTTAAGGCCAACGGGTACACTGTATTCGAGGGTCCTAGTGACTACGACCTCAACATCGTAGCCGTGCGTGCTGCTGGCCGAGACTTGACTGACCAGTACGACGACCTGCTATGTTGTGTGTATAAAGAGAGTGGACAGTGGACTGCTAACTACTGGCCCATTACAACAGACCCCGGCAAGTATTATCTAGAGACAGCCAGTGCAGACTTCAAGGTATCAGGCACTGCGATTCTTGCACCGGGTCAGTACCGAGGAGCCTATCGCATCGGACCTCACGGCAGCACAAAGTACCTAGCTCTAGTTCAGACAGGCAACGCTGTCACAGTGTACCGAGATTCTAATAGAGATGACGAGTACGATCACGTTAATGCAGAGAAGGGCATGTTTGGTATCAATATCCACGCGAGTAGCATGGACCCCTACCGCAAGAACGAGACTTCTTCCAAGGTAGGAAAGTGGAGCGGGGGATGCCAAGTTTTCAAGCGGACAAGAGATTTTCAAGCCTTCATGTCTTTGTGCCAGAAGCAGATACTGTACACAGGGTATGATACATTTACTTATACATTACTAGAGGAGAAGAGGTGAGATGTACAAAGTGTGGTAGCTTACAAGTTAATGTGACAGACTCCCGTGCTTCGGGGACCTTAAGAACAGTCGCAGGAAAGGAGAGGAAACAGACCCCCAAGTGCGTAGAGAAACGCTGGGGGTCGAACTTTATATATAGGAAGAGGAAGTGTACAGAGTGTGATCATAAGTGGAGCACCGTAGAAGTGCCCGTAACTAAGAAAGGTTTTAGAGCTAGGAGTGTACGATGGTAAATACAGAAGAAGCAGAGAGAGAGCAACACATTTCAGATGTGAAAGATACTCTAGGTATAACTAGAGAACAGGCATCTAACTTGGTAGAAAAACACGATGCCTTTGTTATAGAGTTAAGTCATATCGCTGACCTTGAGGCTTCTATAGTTATGCTATTAACTACAACCATTGCACTAGCTTCTCACGGAGGCATGAACCCTTATGACTTCATGGTAATAGTAAGAGAGGTGCTCATGGAGTTATCCCATACTCCGCCAGAAGAGTGGCCTGTAGCAGGGGAAGCCTAGATACATAATAATAATTGCAGGGAGTCATGCTCCCTGTTATCCTACGAGGACCTATGGAGGATAGGATGAAGATAGCATTTTTCCCGGACGCATTTGTACCGGGGTGGGACGGAGATCCCAGTAGCTTAAACACCCTACTCTTTGCAGACCACAGACCCCTAGAAGATTTCATCAAGGAACAAGATACCGATGCTATGGCAGTGGGGTACTTGGTACCTAGAGAAACCAGACAACCTAGACTAAACCTCCCCGCTCTTGTTGCTCTCAAGGCAGCAGGACAAGAACCCGAACTACACTGGGCTATATACGATATAGATAACCCCGACCACAAACCGTGGGAGGGTATGGAAGAGGCAGAGAACGCCCTGCTAGAGGCATTCGATTCCCTACCTGAAGTATTGTTTTCCAGTGTAGGAGGGTACACCACCCGAGCAGGTCTCCGGCTACTATGGAAGCTGGAGCCTGCTCTTCCTGTGGGCATGGCTAATAGTTTCTTGCGTAATCTAGGAGCGAGTTTGGAAGCGGGAGGGCTAGCGGTAGACCCAGCTAGCTATGAATGGACTAGGTTCTTTAGATTACCTAGAGCAAAGAGAGATGGAAGCGTGCTCAAGTCTTACGTAGACTTGGGACCTATTGAAGAGGGCAGAAAACTAGACCCTCTAAAACTGTCAGCAGAGAATAAGTGGGACCTGCAGACAGACCACAGCAAGGCTACCGTGACCGGAGACTTGCCAGATGAGGCACCCACTCTGTCCTTTGATGAGTGGCTGGCTGCTTGGAAGTTCCCCTACCTAAAACTAGGCAGACCTATAGCTGCACAAGATGGACACTCCTACCCCGTGCTTCGGTCTATGCTGGCTAGCATTGCTGCAGTGGGTAACATAACAGACCCTGAGTTATTGATTGCCTATGTCTGGCGTAGTGTAGAGGCTACGCCTAATCTGTCACTGGAAGATGCGTGGAAGCTGGCATCATGGGTATGCGACAGGCAGGAAGCCAAAGAAGCGGATAAGTACACGGGAGCAGTGCCTCCCTCTGACCCTGAACCGCCTGATAAGTATGAGTGGGAGAGAGTAAAGCCTGCGTTCAAAGGACGGAACTCCTCCTACTTTAACCGATTACGTGATGGTGTCCCCCTCACTCCGCACAAGGATAGACTAGCGGAGTGCACCTATCACGTCATTCGAGTACTATCAGAGAAGGGCAGAGTACCGGACTCTAACATGCTCTACAGATACGTGAAGGCATCCATATTCTCTACACAAGGCCGAGGACCTACACCTCAACAAGTGTGGGATAAGTGCAGGGAGGTGGTTGATGACAGAGAGACCGACGAGGAAGCTGTCCGAACCATGTTCTGTGCCGAGCACCCTCTTACCATCAAGCAGGTAGGAAAGGGGGGCAGACTGTTCCAACTGGACACCACCACCTCCCCCTACAGATACTTATCGTCAGACAACGACTGCCTTCTGCTACACTACAGGAAGTTCACCGAGCCTAACCTCCCCTTCACTGCGGAGTATGAAGCGGGCACTCCACTGGCTACTATCCTCAACAACTACGGAGCAGCGGTTGATAAGACCGTGTTCGTGTCAGGCCAAGATGGTACCCTGTACGACGCGGATGCTGGTATCATCATGCAGGGGGTGCACCAACTGGCTCCTTGCTCAGCAAAGTATCATGGAGACATATCCGAGTGGTTGGAGCATTTAGGAGGCAGTGACGTGGACGGGCTGCTGGACTGGCTGGCTGCAGCTACCTACACAGGGTCCGAGCCTATCGCTGCCCTGTATTTAGAAGGACCTCCGGGTACAGGCAAGTCTCTCATTATCCACGGGCTGGCTAGCTTATGGGGGAGCGCACCCTGTGACTACAACCACATTACGGGAAACCACAACGGAGGGCTGCTCACTTGCCCAGTGCTGGGAGCAGATGAAGGCATCACCTACAGCAAGTTCGCCGAGCACAATGCGAGTGAGGTCTTTCGTAACTACGTGGCTAACTCCAGTCATTTTGTTAACCAGAAGCACAAGCAGCCTGCTACCCTCAACGCATCGTTACGAGTTATAGTGTGCTCCAACGATGACAATGGTATACCTTTCCGTAAGGCACTGGGGAAGGACGGTATTGATGCTATCGTTGAGCGTATCCTACACATCAACACAGGCTCCAATGCTAGGAAATACCTTGAGGAGTTAGGTGGCCGCAAGGGAGTGAAGGACTGGATACGACCTAGCAATAGACCGGGCAGGATGGCAGAGCATTTCCTCTGGTTGAGAGAGACGCGCAAACTAGAGGGCCAAGGACGCTTCTTAGTATCAGGTAAGATGTCCTCTTGGCACCGTCAGTTTGTAGCAGACCAAGGCTACAAGCCTGCAGTCTTGACAGTTATACACAAGTTAATAGGTTTGGCTACGGGCAACTACGCTTCTAGTAATGTGTTCGTCAAGACGGACGAAGAGGGTGGCGTAGTGTGGATTCACCCCGGAGCCGTGTACGACCACTGGGATGCATACGCTGGTATTAGTAGACCTAAGGCTACTACTATACATGACACTGTGAAGATGCTAGCTGTCGGAGAAAAGAAGCAGCAACGCTTTGGTGATACTAGAAAAAGGTGTTACCCTATAGACTTTGAATCGTTCGTAGATGCTAAGATCTGCGACTGGGGGGATCATGGATTTTCTGAACGCACTAGGTAAACCTATGCGCCTTAGTGCATCTGCCGCAGAAACATGGCTGGACTGTAAACGTAAGTGGGCCTACGGCTACTACTGGAGAGTAGCTAGGGTGAGTAGCCCTGCTGCGGAGGTCGGTAACAAGGTACACGATATACTAGAAACGTACCTAGACCTCGGGGAAAAACCCGAAGAACCCAACAATAGGTACTGGCGCATAGCTGAGCCGGGCCTGAAGTTCCTGCCGGAAGTCAGAACCGATGCACCCAACCCCGGAAATAATGGTGTAGTAGGTAACTGGAAAGTAGAAGAGTGGGTAAAGTGTGAGTGTGGACCACTTCCCTTTGTCGGCAAGGTGGACCTGTATAACCTAACAGACTTTGATAACATTCAAGTGGATGACCATAAGACCACTGGGGACAGTAGCTGGCGTTGGGCCAAAACACCTAACCAACTTGCCAAGCTAATACAACCCCATGCCTACGCATGGTCCCTCGTACAAGTCCACGGACTCACACCTCCGAAGTCCGTGGACTTTAGACATATCTATTATGCCACCAGAGGAGAGCCTAAAGCTATGGAGGTTAGGGCACCGAACGTACCATGGGAGGATATAGAGAGTACATGGAGACAATTAGAGATAATGGCTGGACAGATGGCAGAGCTATCGGTTAGCATCGTTACGCCGGAGGACGTAGAAGCTACTACCAGCAGTTGCAAGAAGTTCGGGGGGTGCCCGTATGCCGACAGGTGTGCAGCCTCCCCGGTTAATAGAAGTAAACATAGACCCACAACAATACAAGTAAGCAGGAGTCCAGAAATGTCAGACAGATTAACAGCCCTTAGAGCACAACTAGGTATAAGTAAAAAGCAAGTACCTCAACAAGTAGAGGCGGAGCCTACTACACTACCACCTATTAAGGACCCCCAAGGAGATACCAAAGCTTTAGCTGAGAAACTATTAGGTATCATTCAAAGCTTTGGCGAGGAGCGTATGCAAGTTAGCACGGCAGAAGCTATGGCAAAGTCAGCAGATGTGTACCTTTACGAGGCTATGGAGATAGCCAACCTAATGAACGTGAACGGCTTCTTGGTTTCTAAGGAGTTGTCAATGACGGAGGCACATAATATCACAGCCAAGGGAAGTATTCGGCCAAGAAGTGATACCGACGCTGCGCATAAGATAGAGGCCGAGGCAGATGCGGAGGAGGACCGACCATCTTCACTTGAGCTACTTACTATTAGTAGGGGGGAAGACGTAGCTCAGGTGCTGACCCAATGGGATGAGCACCTAGAAGCCAACGGTTATCGCATGTCTAGAAAAGACGCGCAGGCTATCGTTCGAGATGTGACGGGGGCACAGCGTGTAAGAAAGGAGCGCATCCTGCATTACATAGAACAATTTAATGAGGCTTATGTTGCTAAGGTTATCACCCTACAGGGAAACTTCGTAACAATGGTGAGGGAAGACAACTACACTACAGCTACTCCAGCTACTCCAGCAAAGGACTTGGAGGTTACTGCGGATCATCGTCCCGCTCTAGCTTCCAAGTCCGATGCTTTGCTGCCTACAACTGACCCCGAGGATACCCCACTGGGGCGTATCGTTAAGGAGGTAGCTACACCTACCATCTACATCGACTGTATCCCCGAGGACCCAGCCGGTGTGTATAGCTTCACGGACTTTGTACGTGAGTACGAGAAGGAAGTAGAGAAGGATGGAGGTAAGGTGAATGACCAGTTCGTTCAACCCCTCCCGTACTACGGGTTACTCGACTACGGGCAGGGACCCAAGCGTGTGGCTGGAAAGGTACTTGCGGCCTTACACAGGTCTGGACCTCAGCTATTCCGTGGGGACATGTACGTAGACGGGAAGCACCCTCTGGCTGATGAGATCATACCTATACTTAGGCGGCTCAAGGGAGTGCGAGTTGTTCGGGCAAGCCGATGAGTCTACTGCAGAACCTACTAAACAAGGCTGCTGCAGATAGAAAGAAACTAGGAATTAAGACAGAGATGGAGCGTATCCTTGAGCTTCCCCGCGAGGAGCTTGAGGATCACGCTCAGCATTTTGCAGAGCTATGGTCTGGGAACTTACGCAAACACCCCAACGCGCCCATGCTTAGACCAGAGCAAGGACTAATACTAGAGACTTGTCACCGATCCGCACAGCGAGAGGAGCCTATCGGACTACTAGCGAATATAGGTGTAGGTAAAGGTAAGTCTCTGGCTTTCGCTCTTATGCCTAGTGTGTTTGGATCTACTAAACCTATCCTACTTATACCTCCTCAAATGAGGCAGCCTACTAAAGAGCAGCACTGGGAGTGGAGCCAGCATTACTGGTTCGAGCCTCCAGAGGTTATAGCGTACAGCACCCTGTCTCGACCAGAGAGTACCGCACTTCTAACAGACATAGGTCCTGACTTAATCATGGCTGATGAGTGCCAAGCGTTGAAAGACTCAGACACTGCTCGTACTAAACGATTCATAAGGTACATGCAGAACAACCCAGAGACTAGGTTTGCCGCTATGAGTGGTACTCTGACCACATCATCTCTCAAGGACTTTGCTCACCTTAGTGAGCTTGCCTTGAGGAACCGATCACCCCTGCCTCTGGATGAAGGTATCCTCAACATCTGGTGCTCTGTTCTGGATGCTGATGGCAAGCCCGATGCTCATGCTTGGAACATGGTAAGGGGCCTTTATAACTGGGCTGAACCTGCTGCAGACTACAACGTGAGAGGAGCTAGGCAGGCGTTTAATGCGAGGTTCAAGTCTTCACCGGGGGTGGTATGCACCACTAACCCTAGCTGTGATGCCGAGATACTTATTAAGGCAGAGGTTCCTGAGCACGGTTTAGATATAAAGTCGGCCTTGTATACTCTTAGGGAGGAGTACACTCTTCCTAACGGTATAGAGATAGTTGACGCATTACACTACCATCGGGTCCAGAACCAGATAGCTATGGGCTTCTACTACGTATGGGACTGGCCTGACGGGGTAGAAGACGAGGAGTGGGTTGACGCTAGGAGAGAGTGGTGGAAAGGCTGTAGAGAGTATCTGAAGGGGTACTCAAGAGAGGGATGCGACTCGCCCTTCCTAGTCGAGGAGTATGTGAGGACTACCCAGAAGCCTGCCTCCCTTGTGGAGGCTTTAGCTAGATGGGATGGTCAAAGAGGCAAGCCTCCTCCTCCCACAAAAGCCGTATGGATAGACTACGGCCCTCTTGTTTCAGCTATAAAGTGGTCTTCGCAGAGAGAGTCTTCTATCATATGGTTCACATCTAAAGCAGTAGGCGAGATGCTAGAAGCGTTTGGAGTTCCTACCTTTTGGGACGGCGTACCTAACATAGAGTCCACCCCTACCGTTGCGCTATCTTTGCGTGTCTATCACGAGGGCAAGAACTTCCTCACACCTTGGCACGATCAGTTGATATTGCAGCCGCCTAGTAGTGGGGCAGTTTGGGAGCAGCTCCTAGGCAGGACCTTTCGACCGGGACAAGAGAGCCCTGTCATAAAAGCTAGTGTGTACCATCATGCTGATCCGTGTAGAGAAGCTTTCAGGAAAGCTCTGCAGCGAGCTAGGTATATACAAGAAAACACCTTGCAGCCCCAGATTTTATTAATGGCAGAGAGAGAGGAGTTCATTGAGTAGAAATAAATATTGACACGTTATATAGATTGGTATAGTAATTGATTCCCTAACAACAAAACAAACTCTAAAGGAGAGATATCATGGGATTTTTCACAGGTGTAAATGGTGTAGAGCGACAAAAAAGTAATTCACAGGGTGAGTATTTCCAAGACGGAAAGTACTTGGTTGAGATTAGTAAACTTGAAGCACGAAACAAGAGAGCAGACGGGCAACCGATTGCTATCGTTGAGGGTTATGTAGTTGAGGTTCTTAACCAAACAGCTCGATCTAATCAGGAAGGAACTAAGGTAACTTGGTTTAACGACCTAGGTCGGAAGCCGGATGGCGAGTTCACCGATGGAGGTAAAAGAGGGATGTCCCGTCTTAAGACTTTCATTGCCGAACTTCTAGGTGGAGACTCAGAAGGAGTCACAGACACAGACATTACAGAAGAAGTATGCGAGCAGTTATTCGGTGCCGCAGATGGGTTCACGGGGGAGGAGACCAAAGGTGTCCGTCTCATCGCTGAAGCAAAAACCACTGTGTCTTCTAAGAGTGGCAAGCCCTTCACTAATGTATACTGGAGATCAGCCTCTAGTAAATAATTCGATCTACCCCACAATAGATTGAAGAGGCACTGCGAAGTGTCCTCCTAAGCCTGAGGTGCAATATCGGGCATTTTTTATACATAGACATATAGGAGGATGGTATGCAGGAGATTATCGGATGGGATACGGAAACCCATCTTATTGAGGCTGGAAACCTAACCCCCGAGCTAGTTTGCGCTTCATTCTCTGGAGGTCAAGATACCCTAGATAAAGCTAAGCTATTCGCTTTGGGTAATTTGGATAAGAGCACGGGACTACTTACTAGCTCTAGCGGTTGGAGTATGCTGGTTAATAGAGAAAAAACAGTAGACGCTTGGTGCTATTTCGCCCAGCAGGGGTACACCTTTGTAGCCCACAATCATCCCTATGACTTGGGTGTTATTGCCAATGAGTGCCCGGAACTCATGCCGATTATTCTACACCTGATGCAGGAAGGAAGATTAAGGGATACACAGGTAAGGGAGCAACTCATAGCGATCGCCGAAGACAACTTTAACTTTGATGATAGGACAGGAAAGAAGCCCGGAAGGTTCTCACTGGCTTACTTGGCCGAGCTTTATTTTGGTGAGAACCTGTACGAAGACAAGAAAGACCCTAACTCTTGGAGACTTCGCTACGCCGAGTTGAGTGGTGTAGCTATCCATGAGTGGCCCGAGAAGGCAAAGAGCTATGCTATGGACGATGCCCACTGGTGCAGGAAAGCCTACCTCCAGCAGGCAAAAGAACGCAGCCTACCTGAGGGCGTTCTGGTAGACCATACAGGCACCGTTACAAATGAGATTGAGCAAACGGCTGCAGCCCTGTCCCTTCACCTCATGGCGTGCCACGGTGTATACACAGACCCTAAGGCTGTGGCTGAGTTTCAGACAAACGTCACATCTCTTGCGGAGCAGGCCGATGCTGCTGCAGAGAGGGCCGGTTTCTTGCGTGTAAACAAGTGCAAGACCTGTGATGGGACCGGAGTGCCGGACTTCTCTAGGTGTGCTCTGAAGTGTTATGAGTGCGCCGGAGCGCGTGGGTATGTGCCTAGGCGTTGCAAGGTCCCGCTAAAAAAGCCGTCTATTCACAAGTCCCGATTGCAGGCTCTAGTTACTGCGTCCTACGCAGGGGAACCTCCTCTCACTAACCCCTCTACTAAGTTCCCTCTCGGCCAAGTCAAAACAGATAGCGATACGTTGAAGGGTAGTGGCAACTACATGCTTATGAAGTATGCTGAAGGGCAGGAGTACAAGAAGCTCCTGAACACCTACCTGCCTATCCTGCAGTCGGGTGTGGATAAACCTATAACCTCGTCACCTAACGTGTTGGTGCGTAGCGGTCGGACCAGTTGGCGTGGCCCTAACTTCCAGAATCCTCCTCGTAAAGGTGGCTTTCGGGAATGCTTTGTGCCTCGTGAGGGTAAAGTGTTCGCCGCCATTGACTACTCCTCTCTGGAACTTTGCACTCTTGCTCAAGTAAACCTTAACCTGTTTAACTACAGCAAGATGGCAGAAGCTATCCAAGGTGGCAGAGACCTACACCTTGCGTTTGCTGCACAACTTCTTAACATCTCATATGCGGAAGCTGCAGACCGTAAGTCTAAAGGTGATCCTGCTATAAAGAAGGCGAGACAGGATGCCAAGGCAGGAAATTTTGGCTTCCCCGGCGGATTGGGAATTGCCGCCTTTGTGGACTACGCCTCGTCAATGGGTATACCCATGACCTTTAACCGAGCGCAGGACTTGAAAGACCAGTGGATGGAGACTTGGCCAGAGATGACCAACTACTTTGATATGATCGCGCACGCCAGTGATACCTCGGATACAGGTAGATTTACAGTTAGGCACCTAGGGTCTGACCGGCTGAGAGGAGGATGCTCCTACACTTCTGGAGCAAACACATTCTTTCAGGGGCTGGCCAGTGACGGTTGTAAATCGGCCATGTGGGAGTTGACCAAGGCCATGTACAGTGACACAAGCTCTTCCTTATACGGAGTAAGGTGTTGGGTTTTCATACATGATGAGTTTATTCTTGAAGGACCAGAGCACAATTGCCACTTGTGGGCAAAGGATGCTTCCGATATTATGATAAAGGAGATGCAAAAGTACACCCCTGACATCCCCATTAAGGCTGAACCTGCGCTAATGAGACGGTGGTACAAAGATGCAGAACCTGTTTATGATAACAAAGGCAGCTTGACTATTTGGAAGAAGTGATGGACCTGTTCGATGGCAAAAAATTCTGGATAAACGTGCATGATATTATCCTATTTGCCGTCTACACTTCTGTTTTTTTAACCATTGTTATGACTCCCATAGTACTAGTATTCCTTTTACTTTACAGGATTTTCTTACTTGCATAATGTTGAAGACATAATACAATCTCTGATACAAGAGGTAGAGAACCTTAATAAAGAGATAGCTATACTTAAAGGTTTATTGGAACAGGAGCATAAAGCAAGGTTAAGTATAGCTGAAGAGTTAGAAAGCTCCCAGAGAGCAGTGAAACGACTGAGTTTCTATTTGGAGAATACGTGAGCAAATATAAAGGGAAGAAGCCCAAGTACCCTGTACCTATGAGAGCAGATGCTCCCACCCCGCACCTTCTTATATCTTTCGACTTAGGTAAGAGGAAGGTAGGTGCATCTGTGTTTTTGTATACAGAGGACACCTACACATTGATCGGTGCTGAAGTTATTAAGTCAGAGGGTAAATGGACAGCAGAGAGCATGGCAAACGCCGTCCATACTTCCCTAAGTCCTATGCTGAGTGCCTCGTTCATGCCCGCATCCTTCGTATGCGAGTGGCCTAAGAAGTACTCTACAGCTAGGAAGTTCCACAAGGACTTAGATAACCTATATGATGTAGGCCACGCTATCGCTGTCAAGTTTAACATGGCTTGGTCAGAAACTTATACTCCCTCCGAATGGAAGGGTAATGTACCTAAGAAAGCCCATAAGAAAAGAATAATCAGGGAGCTATCCTTAGAGGAAAGAGTGGTACTAACTAAGCACGTAGCTCAGGCTATGGCTATAACTAAAGAAGAAGCAGATGATTTTCTAGACAGTGAACTCAGCCACGACCTATGGGATGCTGTAGGTATCGGCTTGTTCGCTGCAGCTAGAACTCGTAAAGGAGGAACCCGTGTCTGAAGAAGAAGCTATAAAAATTGTAAAGGAGTTCGTAAGAAAGTGGTCAGACTTCTCCGTGGCTTTCACAGCATCCCCCGGACCCCTGTATACTGCAGGGTGTAATGCCGTAGCCGACGTTATACGTAGGGAAGCTCAGGAGTTGTTGCCCGCTATAGAATCCTTAGCTAGTACTAGCTCAGCAGCATGGGGAGAGACGGATGCCTAAGTCACACTTGCTAAGCCCTCAACAACGTATTCTGTATTCAAAATATGGGAAGGCTCTAGCGGAACTTCCTGTAATGATAGAGACGCTAGCTAATCAGTTAGGCGTAACTCGATGGGCTATGCGCCGGGTGTCCGAGCATGTAGCGGAATACGGTCCTCCTTTAGACCAAGAGTTGCCAAGTTGGAGAGTTGTTGTTATACCAGATGCACACTTCGGTCCCGAAGAGGACGGCTCAAGAGCACGTTTATTTGGTCTGGAGATTACCCGACAAGGCAGGCTCGCCATGGAGTATGGAGAGCGTTTCGCTTTCTGCTCCATAGGCGACTGGCATGACATGCAGTCTCTATCCCACTATGACAAGGGTACTATGGACGAGTGGGGTAGGTACATACAAGATGACATAAATGCGGGTAACCAAGCTATAGCCCTTATGAAAAAACACATAGATACCGCAGTGTGGGATTACGCCGAAGAGAAGTTTGTCACAATCGGTAACCATGAAGATCGGATCAAGAGAACCGTAAGAGATCACGGTGCCCTTAACGGGTTTTTAGGTATGCACGTTCTTGGTTGGGAACACCACGGGTTTGAGCAGGTTCCTTTCCTAACGCCCAAACGTATAGAAGACGTTATGTTCTCTCACTACTTCGCTAGTCCCGGTAACGGCAGAGCCATCTCTTCTGTGAACATGGGTAGACAGCTCATTATGAAGACCTTATGTAGCGTAGTAGTGGGCCACAACCACCTGTTTAAAACAGATATGGTAACGGCGGCAGACGGCAGGAAACTAGTAGGCACTTCTGTAGGGTGCGCTTTCGAGCATCATCATGAATGGGCTGGACAAAGTAACCTGAGCTATGATAGAGGGATTGTAGTCCTTACCAACCTAAAAGACTGTTTTTACACCCCTAACTTTATACCGTTAAAGGAACTCAGGAAAAGATATGCTGACTGAACAGGAGCTTATAGAACTGCTTAGATCCCAGATAGACACATCTGAGCGCACAGTAGAGAGGCTATCGGAGCTTCTAAGGGAAGCCTATAATAGCTCAGACAACAAAGATATGAAGGACCAGATAGAAGACCTGTTTACTGAGCTGGACATGTATTTATGATTTCCTTACTTAAGAGAGTAGGTTTAGCTTACTTAGCTTTTGGTATAGGTATGCTAATAGGGGTCACCATAGCTTCAGTAATAGCTGCTATAATGATGATGGCTACACTAGACCCCGATCAGTTGGAGAGGATAAATGAGTTCTCTGAAGAAATTAAAAAAGAGTAAAGGTGGTACCTACTATATAGAGATTGATGCTTCTATGGTAGAAGAGCTAGAGGCAGGCGTAGGAGATCTACTACATCTAGCTACGGAAGACATATGGATGTACGATAGAAAGAAGAAAGTTTGCAAGCTAAGGGTTTTAGATAAGCAGTGTTATGACTCTCTAATTAAGAACTTAGCTAGCAACAGAGATAAGGAATAAGTTGACCTAGCCCACTAAACAGGATACTGATCTAACGTGGGGTAGACAATGCTTATACTTAGACTGCTATTGGCGGTCCTGCTGGCTGCTGTGCCGTTGGGCTGCTGTACACGCACGTCCCCTCTTACTTACGCTAAGAGGAGTGCCGAACTTATACACATACCTAATGCTGTACAATGGCGACGTAACCCTATTATTCAGGTGTGCGACAGTGCTCCTGTAACTAAAGACGAAGTAGAGCTAGTATTAGCGGAATGGGCAGAACACGGAGCACCCCAGCTAAGAGCGGTGGAGTCTAAGTGCGAGGAGGAAATGCCTTCTCCGGGTTTTGTACAGATAGATAAATGGAGACCTCAATGGCGTGCTCAAATAAAAGAAGCACATGCTGTCACTGCTGTGTGGCCTGAGGCACCAGAAGCCGGTTTGATAATGCTACCGGATAGTAACCTAGCTGTACTCCGACATGAGGTAGGGCATATATGGATACATGGCCACGCTAATAAATCAGGCCATGTTATATGTCCGTTCGTTGAGTGCATGGGTAATGACTGGTCTGGTATAAAGAACGCCTTCAAAAAAGGAGGAAACTGATGTCTCTACTCAGGCTCCTAATAATACTCTTAATAGCCTCCTGTGCTCCACCAAGACCAGATATGCCAGAAGGGTACAGCCTACCTTTCAATTGCAGCTACAGTGGCTTTACGGTACTTAAGGGGTGGATTACTGTAGATCCAGCTCTTGAAGACTTCCAAGACCAGCTAGACCTGACATACGGACTAGAGTGCGATTCGGAAGTACACGAGAAAGTAAAATGTTTTATAGACGCTACTTAACAACTAACAGTTCCAAGCTCGCAAAGACTTGTTTATACGTGAGTCAGGGTCACGTTTAGTTTTCTCACTTGTCAACTTTTTCTTCATACCCTGCATACGTGCGCAGAAAGATTTCCTACGCGCTGCACGTTTAGAACCCTTCGGTGCGCTCTTAACCGGAGCTTGTAAGTTACCTCCAGTTGCTTTGTTGTAGGAGGCTCTACCTTTAGCGTTAAGACCGCCTGATGAATCTTTACCTTCTTTTCTCTGCCATGCTGGACTCTTAGCCATACCTTACCCCTGTGCTTTACCCTGCAGTATTAAATCACCTCCCTGTAAAGAGCTACCTCCTTGCGCAGAACGGCCTTGAGGCCCGGAGACACCTCCACCGCTGGGTGGGGTGGGTTCGATATCGTTATGAACCACGCTCATAAACATACCGTGTAGACGGCCATTCTCGGCATTTACTGTGTGGACTATGCTGGCAAATTGCCCGTGCAACCTGCCATTTTCGGAAGCCACTGTATGAACCACGGAGGCGAATTGACCACGGAGGGTAGCATCGACGGCTGTAAATGAAGAAAAGTTGCCCTGTCCAGCGTTGTAAATTTGAACAACTTCAGCAGCACTCAAAGCACGTTCATAGGCTAGCAAGTCGTTGAGGTTTCCGTCCAAACCCCCATACCAAAAACTACTGCCCGGTATTCGAATAGCCCCGCACGTCAAGAATGTGTTGCTTGTGGCACTCGTAATATTGTATACGCTAGCCGATGTCTGGGTATCAACCAAAGCCCCGTCGATATACTGTTTTATAGTCGTTCCATCACGAGTCAAAACGATGTGATGCCAAGCACCCGTGGTTGGGTTTGTCGTTGATGCAGTTGTCGATGCCCCACCACTTCCAACGGTCGCGTTACTGTTGCCACCATAGAACTGTAACGCACTACCGGTTTGATTATTTAACGAACTATACGCCTTCGAAAGAACGGCCCCTTGGTGCTGGGTGCCTACGTAAGAATTAACATAGACCCACCCGGCCATTGTTAGATTCGATGTGCCCACATTAAAGATATTTCCCCAGTGTATGTATGAAGACACGGAAGCTGTAAACGTAGCATGAGACCCCGTAAAGGTTACTCCGCTAACGCTTGGAGACGCGCTCCCGACGCTATCCGCCCCGTCTGCCTTCAAAGGAAACCAGTGCACTAGGTCTGTGAACAAGGACATAGTCTAAACCACTTCGTATTTAACGTT
>CENS01061074.1_pt1 | contig 22746 bp, 12 predicted proteins | sample 530201 | NCBI WGS metagenome assembly CENS01 (sample SAMEA2619747, study PRJEB7988) | marine metagenome | biome: marine biome (ENVO:00000447); feature: surface water layer (ENVO:00002042); material: "saline water (ENVO:00002010), including plankton (ENVO:xxxxxxxx)" | depth 5 m | reverse complement strand
GTCAAGATAATAGTTGGTCGCACAAAGAACGGTAGACAAAACAGATGGAAGACAATTGAGTATTGCAAGCCAACATTCCCATTAATAGAAGATCTGATATACAAGGACACCATAGAAAAGTTTTGGCAAGACAAACCAGTTCGATTCGCATACATGAATAACTGTGTGGGGTGCTGGTGGCGTACACCTCCACTGCTAAAATTGATGCACGAAAAACAAAAAGAAAAAATGGAATTTTTTGCTAAACTTGAAAGAGAAAGCAAGGGGGACGTTTCAAACCGGCATAACATATGATAAGATAATAGATTGGAAGCCGCAGGTGAAACTTTCTGAAGATGGATTCGATGAATGCGACTCCGGATATTGCGGACTTTAGTATCTTAAAGTATGCGAGAGCAACAAATCCAATCCAAAAGAATCAAAGAGCTCGAAGCTGATGGTTATTACGTTATAAAACTTATAAAAACGAATAAGAATGGCATTCCTGATCTCATTGCGATACCACCTGGAGCGGATGTATTATTTTCTGAAATTAAAACTAAGAATGGGAAACTATCAAAACTACAAGAATACAGACTCAGAGAACTTGAGCGACACGGATGCAGGACCGAAGTATATGGTCCAGATAAATGACTTCCTCATTGAAAGGTTAGTTGATTTACCAAGAGACATAAGACAATCTACAGTTAACACGATTATGTTGAATGCTGAGACACTACCCATAACCGAAGAAGAACCAAATTCAGTTGCATTCATTGTAAAGGATGAAGAAAGCAATGATAAATTCATGGAACTAGAATACTTTAACGATGGGCTAGAGCCCTTTTATATATTGGATATCAATGAGATTACCTCAGATGAATATCTTGATTACTTTAATTCAAATAAAATTATAAATGAACTTGAACAGAAGCGAGACCTTTGAGTCGGTAAGAAATAAAATTGCTGAAGTAAACCATACAGATGTTGAAGACCTAATGAGTAAAATCAGAAGGCACGAACTGGTCAGAGTCAGATGTATGGCTTATAATATGCTTTACTACAAATACGGTGCTAACCTATCCGAGATAGCAAGGCTATTCAATAGGCATCATGCCACGATCATTCACGGATTAGAGACGCATAAAAGCCTTATAGATACCGACGAAGGATATGTAAGTGATTATGGGCATACAGAAAATGTTTTACAGGTTGAAATTGAAACAAGCACAAGAAACAGGGCTATAAGTATCCTAGAATCGCTAGAATCGCTCACAACAATAGGCAGAAAAATAAAATTTGTTGAAAAGTTACTGGAATCTTTTGACAACAACTCAATAAATTGTGACAATGAATCAGAGCATAGAGTCGAAAATTGACAAGATAGTTGGATATAAGACTTGGTCTGACAGGCGTAAGATAGACGCCTTACTAGAAATGGATTGTATTATGTATACAAATCTAGGCCTTGATTCCACAAAAGAAGAAATTAAATCCGTCAAGGTTGCATCTAGAAAGATATACAAGGGAGTGAGAAGGATAGATAAAACTTTAGGCGATACTATGGTCAGGGCAATGGATAGGTAATGATACGACACGCACACAGGTTTCTACACATATTGACGACAATGGAAGAACTTCACGACCTTGTCAATAGTCTGTATGAGGCCTGGGCGGACGAAGAGTATGAGGTGGTTGAAGAGATCATAGAAAAGATTACCGACATACTTAATTCCATAGATAATGACTGAAGTTAGACCTAGGCTGAGTGGACAAAGACTAGCCGCTTACAACAACCTTACAAGTAACGAGAAACGTTTATTGGTCGTGGGTGATATTCACGAACCTTTCTGTCTACCAGGATACCTTGATTTCTGCGTAGAGACATATCAAAAATTTAACTGCAACGCCGTCCATTTCTGCGGGGACATCGTGGATAATCACTATGCCTCATACCATGAGACAGACCCAAATGGACTTTCAGGGGGTATGGAGCTTGAGTTTGCGATAGAAAAGGTTAAGGAGTGGAGTAAGGCGTTTAAGACTGCCACTGTCTGTATAGGCAACCATGACCGTCTCATAGCCCGGAAAGCGTTCTCATCTAACATACCAAAGGCTTGGATCAAGTCATACAATGAAGTGCTTGGCACTAACTGGGACTGGCAGCCCCGCTTTGTTATTGATGGCGTGCAATACGTACATGGCGAAGGGGGGACTGCCCGTACTAGAGTTAAGAATGATATGATTAGCTGTGTGCAAGGACACATTCATACGCAGTGTTATGTCGAGCACCTATGTGGTCAGGATAAAAATATCTTCGCCATGCAGGTGGGTTGTGGCATAGATAGGGATAGTTATTCGCAGGCCTATGCTCGCAACTATAAGAAGCCTGCCATCGCTTGTGGAGTTGTCATAGGAGGTCACACTGCTATTAACGTGATGTTTGATTCCTAGCCTGCATTCGCATTATTATCTCGTCCTCAACATCTATCAACGCTTGCATTCGGTCATCCACTTGAGTGTCTGTTATCTTATAAAGGTCTTTTATCACTTCATACTGCTCAGGCTCGTTTTCCTTCAGGACGTATAGTTGCTTTATTGTAAAATACTCTAATGCTCTCTCTATTGTTCTTGAGTCGACTCGCTCTTTCTCAGCAGCCTTCATGGCTTTGTCAATATCCTCATAAAGAAGGTACTTTTCCCTATTGTGAATTCGTAAATACTCTTTTGTTTTGTCGTCGTATTTAATACTAGGATCCCATTCTCCTGATCGCCTTCCGTTATCATCTACAGAATAAGAAACATATTGCTTCATTTGATCTACTGTTAGGTCGTGTTTCTCCATAACCTCTCCATATAGCTGCTCGATGTAGGCATCGCTAAACTTATGATCAGGACCCATTTTCTTGGCGTATGACTTGACCTTGCTAACATATCGCTCCGCATCAACTGGTATTAATCCAAATGCAGCCAATCCTTGATAGATGTAAAGGTCTTTTAGAATGCTTTGGCTTTCAGGAGATATTTTCTTAATACTCTTATTCCCATATGCATCTTCATATTCATACTCTCCGGTAGTATATAGATTGTAGGTGTCGTACATTTCCATAAAACCTTCAACGGCTATCCCAGCAGTACCCAAGTAATCTGTAATTTGATTCTCGCTGTCCCAAATCTTAATAAAATCCTCTTTTCCTGTAGTTTCCTCGATAAGATAATTAGCTACTACTTTAACATAGCTATCCGCTATTGGTATAGGAGAAAATATATCCGCAAACATTGTAGACCCTCTGTATGCCATGAACTGATCGAAGTCTTTTTTAGGAATAGCATATCCCAAGAAGTCCACCATCTCTCCATCTTTTTCCTCTTCATATCCGAGCACCTCTGCCACCTTATTCATAATAACCCTACCCACTGCGTATCCTATAGCGTGGTATGCAGCCATCTCTGCCGCAGTACCTGCCAACGACCCACTTGCTGCGATCCGGTCTTCCCTCGTTGTTCTAGAGTTTGTCAGAGCTCTAACATCAGAGTACATTCTTGCCTTCTGAGCCATGATAAAGTTTGAGAATGGTAAAATAGTTTTCCTCGCAAGACTATATCCCATCCCCTTCGCTGTAAACAACTTACCTCGCAACCTAGTATCCGAAGGAGCTTGGTTTCTTGAGACCATCATATCCGCATATGAGGCTGCCTCCTCATTCCACTGGTGATTAGCCCAGTCGATATTTTTATGTGGTAGACCCATCTTCTTAAGTCTCTTCTTATAGAATGCCACAAATGAAGCACGAGCAGCCGCTGAGTCAGCAGCGCCAACAGATACCTTAAGAGCAACTTCAGATGGCACACCTAACGCAAGCCATACCTTTGATGCAGCAGACCTAGACTTAGATAACTGAAGTGCAACTTTCTCTTCGGTATTGTCCTCATACCTAGTATCTGCACCCCTGTTGGCGATTGCCATTCCCGATCTATTGATGGCCTTATTTATTGCACTTCCAGGAACAAATGTTTTTGCAGAATCAGGATTCATCAACATCCTAGGGGCCTGAAATAGCGTGTTTACTAATGCACTAGTTGCTTGCTTGACAGGTTGCATTGTGCTAAATAACGCTTTCGCATACCCAAACTTAAATAGTGGATCTAGGTATCTCATTATGGCTGTTTGAGCATCCTTTTCTATTGCCGAAACATAGTGATTATCTCCCTTGACATTTTCCCTATAGCCATTTACTCTCCCTCTTAGCCTTGCAGCATTTGTCTCATTACCTGCTATGGTTTCAAACTCAGGAGAGTTCATGTATGCATCAATTTGAGCGAGAGCAGCTGCTGTTTTTGTATCAACCATCATCTCGTTCATCTTGTTATAAGCCACCTCATCAAAATTGAAGTTTATATTCCTATCCTTAGGAAGTTTATATGGCCTTTCAGCCTCTATACCAGCGGATGCTTCTGAATCATAATTAAGTTTATGAAATTTAGCGGCCACCTGAACCTTAACGCCCTCTGTAGAGAAGTATAGGTCAGGGAAGTAGTTTTGGTCTGCATCAAGTTTTTTGTTTCTTAGCGATAGATTCATCTCCTGAAACTCTGAAAAGTTCTCGCTGAACTTACTTCTATAAAAATTAACAAGCTTTATGTTCTCAGCATCCATCTTGGCCTCTACTTCTTGAAAAGAGTTGGAATCTTTAAGAATCTTGTCGTACACCTTCTGAAGAACCTTATATGTTTTTTCGTCTGTGTTTTTATACTTCTCTAAAGATTGTTCCACTAGGCCTTTCCTTCTTTTGAATGCTTCTGCCGGATCAACGCCACTATCAACTCTAGCAACAAAAGCATAGATACCTCTTTCGAAAGTATTATCTGCTGTTTGATACTTATTCTTTCGGAGTTTATTGTATTCGTTAAAATAATTGTTTACGATTGTTCTGGCACTAGCAGCTCCTGAGATTAGTTTGTTTACGCCCGAAGCCTCTAATATCTTGAATCCTTCGTTTTGGCCTCCAAAAACTCTCTCAAACTCCATTGCGAGTTGATTGACAACGCTACCATACACTCTGCCAATCATAGTAGACCTTCTGCCCGAAACACCTCTCTTAACATCCGCTTGAACGTTTTTAGCACCTTCATATGCCAAAGAAATAGCATCCATTCCAGCGATATCTCCATTCTCATAGAAATTATTCATGATGTTCATCGCCTTGGTTACTGTCTCTCTTTTATTATCGTTGTTTAATATTGTGAGATCAACCTCAGAGAACCTCTTTACGGCTTCCATTTGAGATTTACTAAGGCCTCTCTTCTTGGCCTCTGCCATAAGGTTGGCCTTGTACTGATTGAACGCCCTAGAAACCTTGTCAATGAAATCATTAGTCTTGTCTTTACCTGTTTCTTTAACCTCCTTTTGAGCATCAAGAATCTCTTTCGCTTGAGCGTTTGTTAAGTTAGAGGTATCTATACCTAATGCTTCCAAAATTATCTTTGTCTCCTCCGCATTGATATCTTCTTGTCTAGATTTCTCAGTCTTTACGTAATTCTCAACCTCAACTTTATTAAACACTTTAGGAATAACAACATCACCCTGCTTATTTACTTTTACATTTTGAAGCCCCTCAACAATCTTTTTGCCCAACTCAATGTGAGCGTCAATATTCTCAACCATCAACGGGTCTAGTTTGGAGTACTCTTTTGCAGCATCTGTTAGGTTTGGACTTATACTACTTCCTTTGGCTAGTCTTTTAGCTCTCTTTCTTATAATGTTGGCCTCTTTTAGTTTCTGCTCAAACTTAGCGTCTCCTACAACCTTGTCAACGTACATTTCAAATCGAAGCAATGACTTAGGACTATTGATATTAAGAGTAGCCAATCTATTAAGAATCTGCTTGTAAACTTTACTCTCGCTATTTATGCCAGCATCCTTGAGTGTTTGCTTAACACCCTTGGTGACTTCTTGCATTTTCTTGTTCACACTCAACTTAGTCTTCCTGATCGCAGAGTTTATCTCTCTTAGTTTCTTCTTGAGTTCTACGGCAGTATTTACAATCTTAGAGTCTCCAGGTTTCTGAGCCCTCTTGGCTGCTTTGTCGGCAAACTCTTGGGTGGCCTTAGCCATAACGCCTTCTGACCTAGCTCTCCTAATGCGATCAACATACCCCGCATCTTGCCCAACAAGGTTTAGTCTCTTGGCATATCTTCTAACTAAAGCAGACAATGCTGTCTTCTTCCCTGCTAAACTTCTTTCACTGTCAAGAATCTTCTGCCTCTCCTCCCTAAACTTAGCTATATCCTCAGTGTCCACTACCGGCTCCTCTTCTCTCTTTGGCTCTGCCTTCTTCTTGGTAGGCTTTTTCTTTGGCTCTGCCTTTGCAACAGGCGCATCCTCCTCAGCAGGAGTGGTCTCAGTAACAGGTTCAGCATCTTCTTGAGTAGCCGTTTCCTTTCTCTCAATCTTCCTAGCCTTCACCACTTTACCACCTCTGCGTTTTGCCTTCTTGGCTAACCTTGCATCAACCTTTCTTTTCTTCTTGGCATCTGCTACTCTTTGCCTCAACCTCTGCGTTACAGCATCTATCTGTTGATCGCTTAGTTTTTTCAAGTCTAAAAGTGCGTATTGATACGCTATTTCTTCTGCTACATTCCCAGTGAATGTTTTGTTTTCCCCATTCTCATCTGTTAGGGTTACTGACTCTACGTCGCCATTCTCGTCCAATGTTATTGCAGAGTTTATGTCGGAGTAGTTATTGGTATATGACTCGCCCTGCACAGTTGCAGATCCGTTCTCAGAAACCTCTATCGAGGCCTTTGAAATGCCAAGTTCATCTAGATTGGTGTCTATCAGCTCGTTAATGTTACCAACCTCTGTTTTTTGAGTTACGCCATTCTCTACTGATTCAAAGACTACTGCATCTCCCTCTAGTTTGAGCTCCCCTATTACGCCATCTCTCTCAAATAGATTCCTAGACAACAAGGCGTCCTCAACACTGCCCTCCTCAATATCTCCTTCTTGCTCAACAGCTGCGTCTTGCTCAACAGGTACGTCTTGCTCAACAGGTGCAGCCTCAGCTTTACTTGCCAAGGATTGTTTCATCTTAGCAATAATGTCTGCCTTGGCTGTATTCATATCAGACACTATCGCTCCCTCATTCATAAAAAAGTCATAGATAGAATAGTCAACAGGAGACTCATTGTTAGCAGCGGTCCCAATATTTTTATCTATGGCTCGCTGGAAGGCCTTCTTATGTATTCTCTCAAATAACTTAACGTCTGCGCCATTAGGAATTTTTATCATTATACCTCCTGCTGATCCGGGCCTCCTTCCATACTCATCTGCATTAAACGCAAGCTGAAGGAATCTTTGACCACCTACCTTGTGAATTCTTGAAACAACCTTTCCAATATTCCCTATTTGACCAACTCCAGCATCTTGTGCTTTTTCCCTTGCCAACCCCCTTGGATCACCCATATTAGGACTATCAACACCAAATTTCTCTTCAAATCGATCCCTTCCAGAATTAACACCATTGTCATCATATGCAACTCCCTTATCATTGGTGGGTCTTCTTTCGTTTATTAAATCAGAATTACCTTCCAAATTGTATTCTGAATCCGCTATATCCCCCTCTACAGACTCAAGTCTAGCCATTCGACTCCTAGCTGGTGCAGTCTTCTTAACAGGTGCAGTCTCAGCAACTTCTCCACCCACTGACTCAACTCTAGCCTTTACAATTCTATCGGCCAACTCAGCTTGCCCAGATTGTCTAAGGTATCGTATCACGTTGGCAAACTCTTTATTTGTCAGACCCTTAATATTCCCATCAAGAACTTTTTTAAATGCTATATCTTTTGGAGATCCTTTATATGATTCAAAATCTTCTTTTGAAACTTCATATACAGTTCTCCTAGAGAATATTCCTTTTGTCCTTTTTGTGTAAGGCATGTTTAGATATATCAGATCCGCCTCTTCAGTAAACTCGTAGTTGCCTTTCCTGTTTTTAACGGCTTTTGACTTTATAAAATCAATTCTATCTGAACTAGCAGCTATAATCTCCTCAATAGCAGACAAATCGCCCAAATCAACTTTTCCTTCCTCAACGGAATCTTCTAAATTTTGAACATACTCATTGTATTCAACGAATTCTTCTTGTTTAGATATCTCAGACTTTGTGTTTCTTATAAACTTCTCCCCTTCCCTCTTCGAGACAACATATTGAGTCTTACCGTCAACCTCTCTTTCAGTGTACTTAATGCCATCCTCAGGCTTTGAATCAAATACAAAAGATCCGTCTTCCTGACGACTATTTTCAAATCTATCTATTCTTTCTTGATTGACTTCAATATCTTGATTCGCTCCTTCAACGGTAGCCCTTCTAGCATTTCTTTGATTTTCTCTATCTTTCTTTCTTTGCTTTCTTTCTTCATTTTGAGAGATTTTTAATGTTGATGTTTGTCTTTTTTGAATTGATAGAGCAGTCTTTATGTCATCGCTTTTAGCTTTGCCAACTTGCTCATCAAATCTTGACTCTATCGATGCAGATAATTCATTATCGTTTATAACTTCATACGTGGCGTTTGCGAGAAGCGGAGAACTTGCGTCTTTGTTGGCGAAAAAATTGTCCATTTCAGTTCTTGAAACGACCTTACCATTTAATATATAGGCTGCATCTCCTGTTCGCCTAGCACTTTCCGCAACGGTTAACGCTTGGGCTAACTCTCTTTGTGCTTTTGCCTGGTTGGTCTTGTATTCTTTTACCGACTCATTTGTTTCAGACGACGCCTCTGCGTCTAGCCTTTGGGCTCTCATCTCTGCTCTGTATACAGCAGATATATAAGACTTCTCCCTCAGCTTTGACGACATGTTATTTACAGACCTTTCAGCATACTCTAAGTTTGTAGTAAGTTCCGCTGCAACATCTGAAGTTATAACTCCTTTCTTTTGGAGTCTCTGTATTTCTCTTTTTGCTGATGATGGCTTTTTGGCTATGTCGAACATGAGATCGTCGAAATCCATTCTAGCCATATTATTTATGTTGGATATTTCGCTCTTAGCATTCATACCTCCTGCCGCACCACCAATGGCGAAAGAGATAATCGCAGTATTCCTAGCATCATCCATTGTAACCTTGTAGGCCTCGACCTCATTCTCAGAAAGTTTAGCGGCGTAGTTGTGATACAACATTTGTGCTGCATTCTCGAAAACAACTTCCTCCAATGTTTCTTTAGCACCTTCAACGACAAAGCCCTTACCAGCCGCTCTTAATTGAGTTCCTAACGTAACTTCAGCAGCCTTCTTCATCCCTGCAGCTGTTATCTTGTCCGTTCCAATTTTTTTACTTGCAGCGAGAATAGCGGTTCTTGATGTGGTGTTGGTTAAGCCACCAAAAAACTGCTCCGTTCCCGGGAAAATTGCAGCGTTAACAAGGCCTATACTAGCACTAACAGCCCAAGAGTATCTACTAGCCTCCTCTTCTGTAAAGCCAGAAGCTATTGCCTCGTTCTTGATATCATTGTACATCATGCCAGTAAACACACTTGCCTGGCCAACTCTTTGCTTTACCATTTGAGCTTTCTCAGCACTAAGGAAGGACGCTTTAGGCAATTTTGATGTCAGTGGTCTTGCTACTCGAGCGATTCTACCTGCCGACATAAGCATTTTAGTTCCTCTACCTGCAAAATACAAATCGGTGATTGACCCCATTGCGGCTCCTACATATCCTGTTGCGCTAGCTCCTGACCACCAATTTGATGATTTAACAGTTCGGTCCTGAAAGGAAGCATCCTCTGATATCTTATTAATAACCTCTGTTTTGTCAAACTCGCCAACGTGCTGTAGGTCTTCGGTGTATACTTTTGTGGGGTTGCCATCCCCATCAACATAAACTCTGTATCCCTCGTACTCCACATAGTCACCACCGCCCATATCTGCTCCTTGGAACTTAGATGTTTTTGAGAAGTCGGCATACGTGTTATAAAACTGATCCATATCCTCGCTCAGACTGTACATGCTCTCTGAGAAGTCATCAGCACCAACAATGCCCGCCGCGCCAGCGGCAAAGTTAAATGCACTTTCAACCAAATTTGATGCGGAATTTGTAACTGTTGCTGCTGAGTTGTATAGAGTCCTAACAGCCCAATTTGAGTTTTCTATTCTTTTCTTTTCAGAGTCTAAATAGTCTGTAACAAATTTGTAAGCCTCAAACTTATCACTGCTGAACATATTAGTGGACACTCTCTCTATTTGGTCGGCATACTCCTTTGCTTTTGCTGCGGATGCAGCATCACCATTAAGCATAGACAATTGATATAGATTGGCGTAGTATTCGTAATAAGTCCCTAAATTTTTCTGAATCTTTTCAATTTCTTCTTGTTGATCTGCATAAAAATCAACAGCCTGACCCTTATTACCTATAAACTTAGAAATGGTGTTTAGCTCTTCATAGTCAGTAATGGATCTGATGGTTTCTAAATCTGAACTCTTAACATCTGTAGGGGTAAAAAGTGTTGCACCCTTGCCATCCTTTGACGTCAGTGTTGTAAGTAAGTCACTAAGCATATAGTCAGCATCCTCAAGCAAAAATGATTGCTGATCAAAAGGATTCATGTCGTAATCAGTGCCGTTTATCCTTATGTATGTTCCGGCTTCCACTGACGCAGTAACGTCCTTGAGCTCCTCAACTTCCTCTAAGCCCTTATACCCTTCATTAAAATACCTGCTTATTAAGTAGTCTGAATACTCAGCCTTGCTTTCTGCTTTTCTTGTAACCGTCTCTCCATTTTCATAAAGAGTCATAGTCATTTCTGCATCTTCTGGCAATGCATTAACTTGTTCGAGAACTTTAGCTGTAACCTCTTGAGAAAACTCACTTACTCCCTCAGGAGTGCTATTGTTTATTATTTCCCTAGTATTCTCTAAAACCCTGTTAACAGACCCTGAAACTGTTTTATTTTCTGATATTGAATTTGAGCCTGTTGCAAACTGCTGAATACTACCTAACTGATCTAACCGTATAGTTTGACTTTCCGCCTCAGCCTTATTTAATAGCCTGTCTTCTTTTTCCTTAAGGCTATAATAATAATCTTCTTGTCTCTTTACAAAATCGTAGTCATCTGAGTCTCTGTAAAGCTCAAGATTAGACTCAGCTATTCCTAATTCAATTTGAATATTTTCAAGCTGTTGTTGTTCGTCTTCGGTTAGCTTTGGCTTCCCCACGAGCACCAATGACACATTACCTCCTGCTTCGCCCTGCGCCTTAACGTTCTCTATGTTATATACCTGTCCGTTTATAGTTACCTCAGTCCCTCCAGCTTTATTTATTTCTTCTATTCTTTCATTAAGATTGAAGCCGCCCTTATTAAGCACAATGTCTGCATACTCAAAACTAACTGGCCCCTTTGCTAACTGAACATTTTTAAATCCGTTTGCGCCTAAACTGCCGAACCTTGAATTATAATGAGAGATATCTTCAGCGGTTATAGCCCCGGTCATTGTTGGAGCAGCAACTAAACTAGTACCTTCCTCCTCTCGCTTTTCTTGCTCTTCTGCAACGTCTAATACAGTGGTAAGCTCAAAATCTCCAGCTTTCGAAAGCCGTGTTCCTTTTGCCGGAGGAGGGGGAAGTTCAGTAAGTTCAAAGTCTCCAGCTTTTTTAAGCCTAACCCTTCTAGAGTTAGGTCCTACATAGGAATAATTAAGGCCACTGCCACCCATCAAATCCTTGTAAGCATCTATATCAAACTGCTGAAGGTAGTCTGAAACATCTGTCAAAGCATTGTTTAGAATATTTGATCTTTCACTATATGAAGTAAAACCAGAATAATCTATCGTAGAAACTGTTGCTCCATTGGCATCTATTATATTATATAAATCGCCTGATCCTGTGACACTTAAACCACTAGCAGCCTCTTTTGCTCTATCTGAAAAAGCACTATTGGTTGACATGTCTGACAACGTGGTTCTTAGCCCATTAATGGCATTAGTCACATCCCTTGACTGAGCAATTTTGTCTGACCTTCTTTTTAAAGTCTGCTCAACACCATCTTGATCGTAAATAGATATTTGAGACGTGCTTAATTTTTCAGGCAATCGGTCTTCACTTGTAACAACATAGTTGGCAATAAATTGCTCCTTTGATCCTCTATACGCGGGAGGGTCAGTAGAAGTCATTTTTAAAAAAACCTCATCCTGAAACCTAACATCCTCAAATTCTTCTCTGAAAACAGATTCTGTTAGGTCAGTGAGCCCTGCGTCATATAAAAACGTATGTAGCTCCTTTACTTTTGTTGATATTAATGCCATATGTTACTAATCTTCTACAACTGCTTCTTGTACAGTTCCTATTTCTTCCCCAACCGGAGGTGCTGACCACTCAAAAGAAAACGGAGACCTGTCAGTAGTTTTATTACTAAAGTGAACTCCTAATCTAGTTCCACCTAGTCCAACTATGAGCGAGTTAAATCCATTTATAGCCGTATTTTCTTGCTTAAGATTGGCAGCAACAAATTGCTTACCAGATGCATCTGTAAGTTCAAAATATCCATTCTCTGTCACAGCTCCAGTGACAACATTAGTTCCCAAACCTCTATATATAGAAACCATTTTACTAACTCCAGACTGAATTTGTTGAGCATCACCACTATTTATCATTGTCCAAGCATCCTTCATTTGTCTATAATAGTTGTTTGCTAGGTTTCGATCATCGCTTCTACCCTGATCTCTTTGCTGAACTAATTCTGCATTTGTAGCAGTGCCTATCTTAGACCTGAACATAGTCTCGTAGATATCGTGAGCTATTAATCTGTGAACATCGTCAACCTCCATGTCTATAATCCCAGGGGCCCCCGACTCAGGAGTCGCTGCATACATAAAAAGTTTTACATTGTCCATCTCCTGTTTAATTATCCTCATTTGATTTTCAGCAGCCGCCTTTTCATCGTCAGTTGAGTCTTCATTTTGAACAATTAAATATTGTTCCGAATATCTGCTGTTTAAATCGCTCCATTGTTGAACAGACTGCTGTGCTTCCTCTTTACTATCGGTATAAGAAAATCTGCTATCAGGTAACATCTGAGACAGCAAGTCTCCCACCTCTAGGTTATCTAAAGCATGTACCCTAGTCTGTATGTCTTTGTATGCCGCATCGACAAGTCCACTAACTTCTCCTGGAGCAGTAGTCGCATCAATACCATATTTCTCAACTATTCCGTTTACCTCGCCATCGAAGTCTGTTTCCATAAGAGTAGTTTGCCTTGTGCTTTGCATATAATAAGGAGACTTCTTATTTACTATATTGCCCTTTTCATCAAGTTTTATGCTTCCGTCTTCATTAACAGCCGCCAAGTATATATCGCCTGTAGATGGGTTTGAGAAGAATGCGTTTTCTGAGAAAAAGTTCAAATCTAAAACATCTTGAGACAAATGCGTCTCTATTGCGGCAACCCCAGGCTGTTGTATATCAAGTGCTCTTTGCTGATATGCCTCGGACATTGTTTTTATGTTGCTAATAGACGCTTTGCTACCCTCTACAAACTTGTTAAATGCGGATGGCTTTATCTTGCCTGTCGTCATTAAATTATACTGAAGCAGAACCTGATCTTTTATTTGATCCGAAACATTATGAAGGCCCCTATTAAGGTCTGTTAATTCGCCCGTTCCTTTGTCCTCATTAATGGCCTCCATTGCGGCCTTGGTGTTTTCTTCAATTACCTTTTTCTTGGCCTCACGCGCTTCGCCTATGGTGGCTAGTTCTTTGTCAATCTCTTGCCGTACCGACTTGAAGTCAATAGTGGGCGAGTATCCAGTAAGGGTGTCAAATCCGTAGTAACTTTTAGCCATTATTCAATCGTTTATCTTAATAATGTATTAGTTCTTCTCATATTCCTAAGCTCACCTCTTAACGTTCCGGCAGGCAACGCTTGAAGACCCTTAAGTAGTTCAGATTCACTTAAGCCTTCTTTATAATTATCCCCTAGTAAATTGGCAAACGTCTGTTCATCTCCTAGCGCAAATAATTCCGACCCCAATCTCTGTGATGCTGTAGTGTCATATAGTCCCGCGAAGTCTGTGGCTTTTGCGGCGGCAGATCCGAAACCAGACATAGCAGATCCAATTGCCTGAGCCCTTGCTGTTGCTGCTTGAGCAGCAGCAGATGTAGCCCCCTGAGCCTCTTCCAAGTCAAGTTCTATACCAGCTGATATATTGGCTTGCTCTTGTTCTAATATGGCCTGCTCTCTAGCATCCTCTCTAGCCTCTAGGCCTGATAATATCTCTCGCTCTCCTACCATCGCTTGAGCCTGAACAGCCTGAATGCCACCAAGCACCCCTCTCGCACCTGCCCCTTGAAGTGCTTGTACTGCTTGTGCAGTTTGAGCTTGTTGTCTTTCTAGAGCCGTATCAAATGCCATAGTTCTAATTCTTTGCTCCTCCTGAACGTTTCTCGTTAATTGCTGTCTAGCCTGAGCCATTGCTGCGGCAGCGGCTCTTTCAGCTCTTTTTTGATCTTTCTTAAGTTTAGCTGCCTGAGCTGCGCTTCCGGCTCCTTGTCCTAAGGCTGCCGCCATACTAACTCCTGCTGCTATTGTTGTAAACATTGGCATATTATATACTTTTTATCATTTCTACTGCGTCTGAATCTCCTTTCACGTAACCCATCGCTTCATACTTTTTCATTAGTTTTTCGTTCTTTATTAGGGCATATAAAAACTTAGCATCGTAATCTTTTGATATTTCCTCCAAAGAGGCCAACACTACGTTTATTATATCATCCCTATCCTCTCCCCTGTAATTCTTGTCAGATATGATCCAATCAACCCAACAAACCTTGGAGTTAGTTACATAAAGAAAACCCGCTGCAACCTCTTCCACCACAACACCTATGGTAGGCAAAAAATCTTTTGGTGGCGGTGTCCAACCCCAATCATCCCACCAACCACATAACATATCGTAGTCGGAGTCATTAACGAGTCGAATATTCATACCCGCTAAGTTACGGATAACTTTTCATTTTGTCTGTCTCAACGGCATACACCTCAACGAGTCCGCTTGAATTTAAGTTTACCCTTGTAATCATATAGTGGCCTGTTAATCCGTGAGACTCGTCACTTTCTAAAGGATTAGGCACTGCGTATATGAAATCATTGGCTGTAGCTGTTGCTCCACCTGTGGTTGTTATGGTTGTTGTAGTGGCCGTGCTAGTGATAGCTGTGATAGTGCCTAGGAACGTAGGGCCAGCGTTAGCGATACTGTTGTTTAATGCCCCTGCGCTAAGTAGTCTGTCGCCTATAGTGATCATGCTATTGATTTCAGGCAAATCAAATTGTACACTATTTGCTACAGTATTGGCGTTACAAACACCCACACCTTGAGCAAACCTCATGTCAGTCTCTGTGTCCTGTATTGGCATTCTTATAAACGAGTAGTATGAATTCTCTTTTTTCTCAAAGGTTAATACGTCTCCGCTATGCATATCGGTATTCATTGACGCTGATATATTAGGACTACTTCCACTGACTCTTAGTGCTTTATATACATCGGCTTCAATAGGCTTTTCATTGAAAACTGTCTCTATGTATGGCGTTGTAAATACAACAATGCCTGCATCCCCATCATTAAACTCCTCAGAATAAAATCTAGCCCGGCCATTTTCTGTTGTATTATGAATATTTAGATTCCCATTTTTAAACGAGAAGAAGTCACTATTCATCCCGATCATCATCTCAGGATAATATCCATAAAAAGAAGGCCACCCACCACCTTGAGGAATTCCAGGGCTATATGTTATCGTGTAGGCCATTATAATTCTGTTAGCATGGTTAGTAATTCTTCCTGTGGGAACATGTCACTCTTACCCTTGTTGGTGTTAGAATGCGATAAAAGGCCCTTAACTTGCCCGTAGTAGGCTTTCTCGTTCCATTTGAAGGCATCGGCCCCTTTTTCTTTTATAAGAGCAGGGAGGCCTTCTCTGACGTTTATGTTGTCTCTGTCTGCAATGAATAATATTAGTTTGCGAAGCGACTCAATCTGAGCGTCAGAATATCTATGCCAATTCTTATACCCTTTGAACTCCTTTGCTAACTCGACCCTGTGGTCTTCGTGAACGGTATGTCCAGCGTACGTTTTGCCATTCTTTAGGTATCCAAAGTTGCATACCTCAATGCCGACACTATTAGTGTGCATTTCTTGAAATCCGTTCCTACCCAAATGCCAAGCATAGCCTCCATCAGGGATACACTTTACAATCTCACCATCGTATTGTGAGTCATCGTTAAATATAGATGGGCCACCCAAAACAAACTCGGTTGCAATTCTACCTCTGTCGTCTCTGCCCCAATGTTCAATAGTGCGGTATGGGTTGTGCCACCCTGCTGTGTGGTGTAAAAACAACCACTCTTTTTTAGTAGGTCCTTTAAGGTATTGACCCTTGGGTAACATATGATGATTAAGAATGATTCCGTGTTGGCTGTCTAATGACTCTTGAATGTCTGTAGTTAGGCCAAACATAGCAGCCCAAGTCTTAGGGCCTACTATCCCATCTACCTCTAAATGTTCTTCAACTTGAAACCTCATTACGGCAGACTCCGTTATAGGGCCAAATATGCCATCAGCCTCTATGCCTAGTTCTTTTTGAATAGTCTTTACGTCTTCGCCCCTATGTCCTTTTTTTATTAGCATCCTGTTTTATTTGTTACAACTCCATTAGAATCAACGGTCAGCACATCAGTACCTACTTTGTAGAACCCTGCTGCCGCTCTTGTCGAACCATTTGAATTAGTGAATATAATATCATTTACAACAGGAGTCCCTCCCGATCCCGTACTAAATGTTGAGTGGTAGTATGTTGTTGCTGGTGTTCCCGCACATGCCGTAACTGAACTTGACGCATCGTAGAATCCAGTAAATGATGGAAGTGCCGCAGGACAACTGACCGTCAATTCGAACAACTGAGACTTGACCGAGAAAAGATTTATAGTCATCCTTATTGGCGTAGCAGTCGTTTTTGGAACAACCATTACGTACTCCGCTGCTCCCGTAGCCTGAGTGACCTCAGAACTATCTACAAAAACATTTTGATTACCTACGCTGTCATATCCTGTTCCGTTATATTCTAGTGTAGAGAAAGGTATTGTTGCGGATCCTGAAGACGGAAGTGGTGAAACAACCCCATTGTACGACCAAAACTTCTCTACAAACCCATCAAGAGATGATGTGTATGAATTGTAGGTGTTAGACCCAAGAGTCGCCAACAACATACCTGCGTGGTCAGCGTTGTATAGTGCTCCAGCAAGAGTTATGTTAGATTTAAGTCTTATTACAACTGCACCTGTGGCTGATGTCAAATCTGTAGTGAATCTGTATTCTTCCTGATTAGACATAACAGATGCGGGGACTCTAGTTCCGAATGAGGCACATGGTGTAGCACATTGTGGACAAGCGATTATCTCTGAAAGCCCTCCGCTATCAATGTAATATGCTATTCCCGTACCCCTACTGTACAATCCATCAGACACCATAGTGGACAGGTCTCTGTCAGAAAACACACCTCTCACTTTTAAAGGATCATCTGCATCGACATAATATTGATCTGTTCCTACGTCACAGCAAGCAGTATATAAATTATCAGTAAAAGATGATATAGGAGATACTGTCTTAAAGTCATTAGGCCTCCTAACATTTCTCAAATCCCATATTAAATAGAGATAATTTTCTCCTGCGCTTGGACTATATGTAAAATCACCAAAGTATCCAGTGCCAGCACTATCAGCACTAACAGATGAAGGAGACTCCAAGTCTACATGAGCCAATATAGTCTGAATGTCCGATGCCGTGTACTGAGTTGATGAACTTAGTAGTCTGAATCTATGGACGGGTTGAGCAGCCGTCATGTCGTCCAACACGAAAGAACCGGTATTAAAGGCACCCAACCTAATTGTATCACCACTAGCGGGTATAACACCATTGCCGGGCAACCCGGCCTTCTGAACAAACTGACTAACAACCGTGGCGTTGCTACCTGAACCCAATACATATTGACCACCTTCTAAATCAGAGTATCCGCCCGACTCAATTCTAGACTGAGCATAGCCAACAGTCTTGTCTTCACTTTCATTACTGCTAAGAACAATATGTGTTACATTGAGTTGCTCCGCATCAGGGCAAGGAGCTTTAACCACAAACTCTCCAAGAACAGTCTGAGGGTAAAGAATCTCCACGCTCATTGTGCTAGGCTTTGCCTTAGACTTGTTAAACGTAAACGTTGAGTTCCCACTCTTAGGAACACCACTACCACCCTGGGTCGATCCGTCCCAAGTGATAGTTGGAGTTATTGATCCGGCAGATCCTCTCTTAATTAAGTATTCATCACCCAACTTAACAACTCCACTTCCGTTTTGAATCAGTTCAGTTTCTGATGATACAGACTTAACACTGCCACTGACTCCTGTTGTTTTGTTGAAAATAATATCATTAATTGCGACCCCATCCGAAACAAAGGTGGCGTTACTATCTATAAGTTTTCTGCCTTCAGCAAATGCATAGACTTCGTATCTCTGACCAGATGTTGCAATGTCAGAACTTAAAGTAAGTTGAGTATCTGAATCAATACTAGAAATAGTGGCTATACCCGTGTCGTCTGTCATTCTTACTTGGTCATTAACCAAAACCGTTTCCCCAAACCTAGCGTTTATGTCTATTAACTTATTTGTTGCGGAAGATGTAGTTGTGCCTGATGTTTTTTGGCTTGGATTTGAAGTCTGAGAACCCTCAGATATAAATTGAGCAATATCAGATATATTAACCTCGACAGCAACATCACCAATAGTATCACCTAAATCAATCTCTGTGCTTATTGCCTCATCGGTAAGTCTAATAGTTCTTATTTCTCTCTGCATTATTATGTCACAAGGCTCTATAACAGATTGCTCAGGAAGAGACACATCCGTAGAAGCCAACACAAATTCATCTGCATGCTCGTCAAATCCACCGATATGTTGTTTATCCATATTGGCTTTTAGGTTATCCCTAAAATATGATCGAAGGCCCACGTCAGATATAATGGACATTTGCAGACTTTGAACATTGTTTCCAGTTAGTCGTATTACAGCTCCTCTTTTGGCATCTGTAAAGAAATAGTCGTATCCATGTCTCACAAAGCTCTCAGGGTTTTTGCTTATGCCATACTCCTCGGAGCGTGCTGTTTGAGTGCTAAAGAAAGCGTCAGACTCAGCAGTTAATGCCACGTTACCACTAGATGTTGTTATTAGAGAGTTGTTTATCAGTAGATGTGAAATTCTATCCTCTTGAAGAACTAGTAAATCCTTCCCAACGTCAGAAAGAACCATAACCTCACCCAATGCCCGGTCTAAATCTTGAAAATTAACAAGGCCTAGATTAAACTCATTCAGCCTATTAAGATTTGTTTCCTCTACAAAAACACCGCTATAAGTTAGCGATGAGCCTCTATCCTCTTCCTTGTATTCTGTTTCTGAAACAGCAGAAGATCTCTGCCCTAAAACTATTTTATGAGCCACTTGTCTATCACTAGCCTTCATTGACTCCGCTCCATTGGAGAACATTATGCAGTTAAAGAAGTTTAGGTCACAGATAGCGTCAGCATTGGTAGCTGTGTTTTGATCCTGAGTATTCCCCTTGTGAATTCTATTACTTGAAGAGTCCGTACCTATTTCAAAGACTTGACTTCCTTCATAATATATTTCATCAGTAAGGTCAATTGGTTTTGTTTCAAATATGAATGTGCCTTCTGAACTTGTTATTTTTATAGTACCCTTACTCTTGGCCTTAAATTTATTCATACCTCTACATCCTCTTCTTCCAGCTTGAGTCCAAAACTCTATACCGCTAGAGGTGTTTACGAATTGAAAATTATGTTCACCATTAGGGACATCCTCAAAAATATTGCTTGATGTGGACCCCGTAGATGAATCATAATTTGACGCTAATGATATTGATCCTGAAGCAATTTTTGCGTCGTCAATATTTATGCCTCCCAAATGCCCGTCGAAAAACTCTTTAAAATTAGCGTAGTCAGATTGAGAAACATAGTCATCTATAACATATTCATCGTAGAATCCTCGGCAATCATCATTAGACCCCTCCCTATGGTGAGTAATTTTCATTGATATTACATCTCCCGTAGATATTGGGATATCAGCAGTAGGGCTCCCCTCCCAAAGCTGGAACTTAAGTATTGGCTGCTTATTCTTTTTTGTTTTAACGGCATCTGGATTAATTGTCTTAATCGTAGCAGCCGATCCACTAACATCAAAATCTCCATCGGGCTTAATAGACATATACAAGCCATCTAAACTTGTTGATTGACCAGGCACATCATCCTCTGCGAACGACTCAACCTCTAGAACAGTACACTCAACTAAAGTATTAAGGACACCTGAAGAATCAGACTTAACAATAAGCCTATCTCCTGTTTTCATCTTGTTTTGGTTGTCTCCCTCTAGTTTGAAATATACCGTTCCGTCTGTGTTGTTTATGTATACAATATCAGAGTATATAGTCTCGTGGTCACCATTAGAGCTCTTCATAAAGAACTTGTACTTGGTTGCCCATATTGGTGGCTTCTGAGATGTTGGTATACGAACCCTTACAGTGTTCCTTTCGTCACTACCACTAGGTGGCATATAAACCGTATTATTCTGAGATACATGAACCGTGCTCGATCTATTGTACTCATCCATGTAAACAACCCCTACGTCATAGTCCCTATTACTATGAAGCGACTTCACACCCGAAGGGGCAATAGAAGAAAGGTAGTCTACGCTAGTTATGCTGAAGTACTCGTAAAAATCGGCACCAGCGTGATTTATCTTAAAAGCCGGGAACTTGAAACTAACAATACTACTTCCTGTTGATGGGGTTACCTCTATTTGTCTAGTCTCAACCAATGATCCAATAGATGTGCCAACAGCATCAATACCATTACCTACTATAGACATACTAGTCCTGCTCCTAATCGACTCATAGGCGCACATGTACTGCTCAGTAAAGTTACTTGTAGAGTCACAGAACTCATTATCTCCAACGTTATTGGTGGTGTTTATAGGAAGTATGTTCGTGTAGCCTTGTGATGATACATCAAATCCTAAAGCACGAATAAAATCTCCGCTATTAAACAGGTCGTATATGGACGAGTAAGTTTTTGGCAGAGTAAACTCCATTTCAAATGAAAACTCATCTATTTCATCAGCAGTTCTAACGTATGTTGATGAGGCCTCTCTTGAGAAGTTGAATACCAAACTAAAAGTTTCGCCCTCTTCTAAAGATTGGTTTGACAAATCTACTCTTGCTTCCGCATCATCCACAACCACAGAGCTGCCGCTGATATCGTATGTTACATTATGAAGCGTTGTAGTTGCATCGCTCTCGAACACATCAAGCACTCTTCTTTCAGCAGTGTAAGTCATCTTGACCTTCGCTCCGTCCGAGTCTACCATGTTAAAACCATCAACATAGTTTCCGTAAACTAATCTACCTCCTATAATTGTCTGCGATTTTGCAAACCTAGGAACATTGTCAAACAGCCTTAATAACTCACTGCTTGGTAATGAAGTATAAATCTTGCTATTGTCAAACACAATCATATGGTTAATGTTGTGCGGCAACCCAAACTCAATCTTGTCGTAGTTCTGTATTACATTGATGATATTTGAATCACTCAGTTTATAACACAATTGAACGTCAGTCACATTATCACTTCCAGTATTAAAAGTCACCTCAACAGCGTTGAACTTGTTTGTCATTCCCTCGTTGTCATAAGACCCCCTGTCGAAGTTGAAGTTCTTACCCTCAAATGCCACCTCACTGAATTGCGATAGTGCGCTGTATTCTCCATCCTTGTACCTATACCTATAGGCGAATGATATGAATTTGTCCTCCATGAAGTTCTCGTCAGACCCCGTATCGATGAGGTTTATAGATGGGGGATTAACAGGTGGTTTTTGGATAACACTGAAATCATCCTCTGTTATGTTGTCACTATAAGGAGACCCCGTAGGGAATGGGTAGTTTCTTGTTACATTAATTCTTCTTGGTGGGTTGTAGTCGTCCGTAAAGAACAACAGGTCACCAATCTTATTAATGCCATTAATCAAGTAAGTAGGGTTGAAGTTTAGAACATCTACAGAGATGGCATGATAAAGTAGCTGCTCTGTATTCATGTTGTATGAGACAATCATGTCAACCTCATCCGTTGTTTGGCTGTCTGCATTAGTGCCTCCTGGGTCGTGAACAAACCAGTATATAGTCTCATTTGCATCGTCAGCAAACACACCCAAGCATACGGTGTCAAACGATAGCCTTACTCCTGCGAACTCTAGGGCGGTCAACCTGCGACTACCCTCAACGTTCTGCACAGCACCTATCTCGCCCGAATCACCAGAACTATTAATCCTGACGTTCATGGCGTCAATATATTGACTCTGAGGGACGATGCGCTCGTCAGCCCCTTTGTTCATCTTACCAGCGGTAAATTCCCTAAGTTCTCTCATTTAATTACGTTACCCTGAGCCCTTAAATTCATTAGTAGTCTCCCAGGGTGAATATTGCTCATTCGTATTTTGGCGTTCCTCAAAAGTGCTGTTTTGTCCTTCTGAGACCTTTTAACAACGTACTCCTGAACTCCCACCCTAGAGTTGACTATCATATATTTTATGTATGCATAAACATACTCCTCAAACAGCTTATTCACACTCACCAACGAGTCGTCGCCACCTTCCATGCCATCAGAAACATACTCAAGAAGA